>ERZ781271.14-NODE-14-length-142589-cov-12.171643_pt1 | contig 142589 bp, 154 predicted proteins | sample MGYA00375849_ERZ781271 | MGnify/ENA primary metagenome ERZ781271 (study PRJEB29790, sample SAMN06051245) | human gut metagenome | host: Homo sapiens | place: USA: Cincinnati, Ohio | collected 2013-06-10 | study: EMG produced TPA metagenomics assembly of the Gut... | reverse complement strand
CCAGTAATTATACGGTGCACAGCACCGTTAGCTACAACTAGATGAATAATCTAGGTCTACTTTAAATATAAGTTAAAATATTTCTTGTAATAGACATGAAATTGTTTATTACAAGAAATTTGTAAGCTTTGAGATAATAATCAGGGGAAGATGTCCAAATTATAATATTTTATAATATTATAATGAATTTGATAACATATTACTTATAATAAATGGGTTATATTCAAAGAGTGGTTGTCTTTGTTTCTATTTTGATTTATAGTAAATAATAGAAAATACTATAACTGAAAATAGGAGAAAGTTTAATGAGTACTAAACTACCGTCTTATATGCTTGTTTATAAACAATTAAAGCAAGAAATATTAAATGGAAAGTATCAAATCGGTGATATGCTTCCTATCGAAAGTGATCTTGAGCAAATATTTAGTGTTAGTAGAATAACCATAAGAAAAGCTGTAAAAATGTTGGTGGAGGATCAACTAGTAGATGTAAAACAAGGGCGTGGAACACTTGTTTTAGATTTTAAACCAAAACAAAGTTTAAATCACGTCGTATCAGTTACCGAGACGCTACGACAAAAGGGATATGATGTTAAAACACAAAGTATGTATATTGACATAATGCAGGCTAACTATGAGATTGCAGAGGCACTGCAACTTAATGTAGGGGATTATGTTGCCAGATTTCAACGTATTCAATTAGCAGATGATAACCCTATTGTTATTATGAAAAACTACGTAAAAGCTAGTTTGGTCCCTGATGTAGTCAAATATTCCAATAAATTTACTGCATTATATCAGTTTCTTGAAGATACTTACCAGATTAAAATTGACGAAGCTTCTGATACCATTTATGCTAAAAATGCTGAATTTGAAGAAGCCCAGATGCTAAATATAGCTGTGGGTGAAGCCTTACTTTGTATTAAACGAGTTTGTTACTATGAGAACAAACCAATTTGTTTTGATAAAGTTAAAATTATCGGAAGTAAATATGAGTTAAATACAAGTATGATGGGGAGATATCGTGGCGATGAAAAGAATAAATAATACGTTCCTAAAAGAGTTAAATAGACATATGGACATAAGTTGTGTAAAAAGTACAGATACGAAGACAGATATTGATTCAATGATTACATATGCGAAAAAATATCGATTTATTACTGTGTTTACTTTGCCATGTTATACACCTTATGTAATCAATGAATTACGTGATGATGAAGATATTCAAGTGGGTGGTGTAGTTGGATTTCCATCTGGATGTGATAGTACAGAATCAAAAGTGTTTCAGACGAAAGAACTTATAGCTCTTGGTTGTAAAGAAATAGATATGGTAATGGCTTATAGTATGTTGCAATCAATGAATTACGACTATGTTTTACAAGATATAAAGAAAGTTGTGGAGGAGGCAAATGGAATATCTGTTAAGGTTATCATTGAAGCGACTTATTTAACAGAATCTGAGTTACGTAAAGCCTGTGATATTGCAGTTCAAGCTGGTGCTACATTCGTAAAAAGTGGAACTGGTTGGTCAGGAAAACCAACTACCCCAGAAATAATAAAATCCATGAAAGAAGTAGTAGGAGATCGTGCTCTTATAAAAGCAGCTGGAGGAATTCGTACACTAGACACTGTGATAGAGATGGCTAATTTAGGTTGTGAACGTTTCGGTGTTAGTGTTGCATCGGCAATATCTATAATAAAAGAAGCAAGTGAATTTGAATAATTCGCTTGCTTCTTTCTTGTAATCACTTAAACGCTATCGTTTATTATAGTCCAATGTAATTCCATCGACTCTACTAATAATAATATTATATAATTACAACAGGTTTAATTAAATCTTTCGGTTTATCTTTCATTAAGAAGAGGGCTTCTTCAACCTTATCAAAACTATTGAATGTATGCGTAATTAATTTGCTTGTATCCAGTTTCTTAGTCTCTAAAAGAGAAGCCAATTTCTCCATTCTTAGTCTACCGCCTGGCATTAATCCACCAGCAATCGTTTTATGCGACATACCACATCCCCATTCAACTCGAGGAATATCAATATAGTCACCTTCACCTAAGTAGTTAACGTTACCAATTTTACCGCCTGGTTTCAACATCTGAATTGCTTGATTTATGGTATGAACATCACCACCTGCGATAACGATTCGGTCTAGACCCTTACCATGTGTTTTTTCCATTATTTGTTCAACGATATCACCTTCCCGGTAATTAATAATATCAGTTGCGCCATATTCTTTTGCGATTTGAATGCAATTTGGTCGTGAACCTACAGCATAAATATGAGAAGCTCCTCGTAAAGCAGAACCAGCAACAGACATAAGCCCAACAGGTCCAATACCGATAACTGCAACTGTATCACCAAATTGAACATCTGCCAATTCAACACCATGGAATCCTGTAGGAACCATATCACAAAGCATGGTAGCCGAAGCTAAATCAACACCATCTGGTAGAAGAGCAAGATTAGCATCTGCTTCATTAACATGGAAAAACTCACCAAATACACCGTCTTTGAAATTGGAGAACTTCCAGCCTGCTAACATTCCGCCGGAATGCATAGAATAACCTGCTTGTGCTTCAAGTGATCCCCAATCAGGAGTAATAGCAGGAACAACAACTCTGTCACCAACTTTAAACTCTTTTACTAAAGAGCCAATTTCAACAACTTCAGCTACCGCTTCATGTCCCAAAATCATATTATGTCGATCGCCTATAGCGCCTGCCCAGACTGTATGTACATCTGAAGTACATGGAGAAATAGCTAATGGTTTACATATAGCGTCTAATGGGCCACAAGTAGGGGCTTCTTTTTCAATCCAACCAACTTTACCAATTTCAAGCATTGCAAAACCTTTCATAAGTAAAAATCCTCCTTAAATGTTGTAGACTTTGTTAAATGATTATCACATCGTTATAATAACATATAATGTTTATATAATCAATATATAAAAGTGGCAATATATACAATTAATAAAATTTTAATAACTAATAGGATACATTATTAACAATATTATATATATTATTAAGAAAAATACATGATATTATGCTAAAAGATATATTGTAATATGTAAATCAATTGTCCAATTAATCGTTTATTTAGTTATAAAATCTACATGTTTTAACTTGATCTTTAACCATCATTATCGAATTATGTATTATTAATGCATAATGTATATAGTATGAATATGTAATATAAAATTGCTATATTGTGATTTGACTATATAAATATATGTTTTCAGAATGACTTGTAGATAATATTAGTTATATGGGTGTTATTAATATTAGTAAAAATAGCCATGAAATAGTTAATATATATACAAAGTATGTTAAAATTAAAGTGAAATCGAAGATTTTATAAAATAAACCCTGTATAATTCATTCTAATGATATTTTATATATGGTTATAGATTTGTGGGTAATAATGTTAAAAATCATACACATTATTACGTTAAACCTGAGTTTAGCGAATAGATACATGTATAATGATATACAAATTATTAGTCTTCTAAGTTGTCCGTTGAAGCAAATGTTTGTAAGTTTTTGAAACAAATCTTTGTAAATGTCATATTAATACAGAATTCGACTACTGCTCTTCTATAAAGTTGAAGATAAAGTTTGTATTACATGTTATTTTATTCAAAAAAATTCCAGTTTATTTTGTAACTGGAATTTTTTAACTTAATATTTAATCTGAATATATTAAATAATGATTCATTTCATCATCTAAGGTTATTAAGTAAGTCTTTGAATTATTATTTGGCACTGATGGAAAGTCTCTAAAAATCTTTAGCAAGTCATATTTATCACGTATATTTGTTAGTTGTTTAATATAATCTAGCAACCAATAAAATTTTTCATACATTAAATCTTTCGCTATATTTACCATTGATATATATTTGAAATTACAATAAGTAATATCCTCCATTTTGTATTCAATATTATAGTTGTATGAGAATGTCTTATCAATATTTTCTAAATAAGAAATAACTGTATAATCCATAGCATTAAATGTGTTGGGACAATTAGGATTCAAATAATGAAACTCAGTATCCCTCTTCCATATTAAAAATGTTAGAGCTATAATATCAAAATATTTATCTATAAGATTATCTAATATTTTAGTATCAATATATCTTCCTGTTTGACTAAGTAAAATATATTGATTAGCCAGTTCAGAGTTTATTTCATCTAATTCTAATTCCATTACTAATTGCTGTTTTGTCTCAATAAATGCTTGTATATAAGCATGATTTTTAAGCAGATTTGGGTTAGTTTTTGTTATTATATTATTATATTGGTTAATGAATCCATAATATTTGGGTATTTCTTCTATTCTTTTATTGTTGAACAACGATAATAATACATTGTTAACACTTTTATTATTAGCAGAATAATCATTGAGATAACACAAAAACATAGCTTTAAATTTATTTTTTGTGAATGGTATACACTTCTCTACATTATTTTTTTTATTACAAAGCCAGATATCAATAACATCTTCGAAAACTTCATCAAATAATAGATATTTACAATGTTTACATTGATAACTTCCTATTTCATTTTTAAACTCTATTTCATACATAATAGGTTTATTACAGTTAGGACATAACTCAATCAAATCTTCATCATGAATAAGACATTTATCTAAAAAGGTAAACTGATGATATATTTTATGTTGTCCAATTTTAATACATTTAGGACAATATCTAATGTGTTTTTCAATTAATAGATTATATATAGCTAATTGATTATTGTCAATCATACAATTAGCTAGTATAGGTCCTAATAATTCGTCTGTAATAGTACTACCATATTCAGTTATTGATAAATTACCAATACACCATTTAGAATCATTAAATAAGTAATTTGAAATTAATCCTGACCGTATATTTTTTTCTCGAACTTGATCTGTAATACTTCTTGGTTTCATGGTTGTAAATTGCCGTGCTGCATCTAATCCCTTCAAACTATTAACATACATAAATTTATTTACAATACTCCAGGGACTTTCATAATCGGATATCCAGTTAATATCCCATGTATACATTACATCACACTCCAAATAATCAAATAATAACCTCTTAAAAGTTCTATCTTTACATGGCTTTGTAATTAACAAATAGATTCTCTGCTATTACGTACCCGGTATCTTTAATTGATTGCATCCACTCTACTTTAGAAGGAAAATAGACATTTTGCCCATCAGCTCCATACTTTCTTAAACAATTTTCTATTGTACTTGTGACATATTGCATTGGAATTTCAATTGAGCTTGTTCCCAATGATTCAGAAAAACAATCCAATAGTAGATCAGCATATTTACATAATTTATTACCTTCGGAAAATGCTTCAGGAAAGAAATATCGGGTAAAACTCCATCCACTGTTTTCAGGATACTCAGAATAATCATAACTTGCTAAACAAATTTGTAAATCTTGTCTTGATATAATTCCACGAAAATTATATTCTCTTACCATAAAACGTTCAATAATTTGTTGTTTATTCATTTGCATCAATGCTGTTTTCGTACTAATTACTTCTTTTGTTCCTACTAGTAAAACGGTCATTCTTACCTTTGAACGTTCTAATCGATTATAGATATCAATCAGATAGTTAAAGTCATCCATACTCATAAAATTTGCTTCATCGATAAATAAAATTATTTGCCCCATTTTGTTTGATTTTCCAACTGCAATTAAGTGATTTACTAAATTAGATTTTAAATCAGATGTAGACCGATAAGATAATGCTAATGAATGTCCTATATCATTTAACATTTCAAGATAAAAGAATTTTTCACTTGGTTTGTGTTCAGACATTAATACATTAAAAATTGATATATTATCACCATATTCTTCTTTTATTGCAATTGATAAATTATGAATTGCACGTGTTTTACCAATACGAGCTCTACCATAAATAATGCCACCTGGATTTCTGCAGTCAATCCAATTAGTAACCTCTTTGAATAAATTGTCAATTGAATTTGTTTGTATATAATAGTCTCCAGTGTATATAGGATGATTACGTTGGGGTATATATGGTCGTTCAGTCATTATATTCTCCTTATCTATAACGAATTTTATTAGTTACATTGCTAAAACGTTTTTGCAGTTCAGAGTCAGAAAGCATACTATCATTTACATTTTTATAACTTTGTTCTCTATATATAGAATCTGAGTTATCATTTTTCAAATCTTTATTTTCAGTATTTTTTGTTAGTTCTCTAGCAGCTAATTTATTACGAACACATTTATGCTTTTGGGCTTCTTCAGACAAGTAATTATCATATGTTTGTATTGGATCAATAAAGTTATTATCTTTGAGTTTCTTCTCTATTAATAACTTATTAACAGATTTTCGTTGATCTAATGAGTGAGGTTGATTTTTCCATTGTCCAACAACACATAGTTCACAGAACTCTGATCCATCTTCAAAAAAGGCCATACATACTCTAATATCGTCAGGATTAAAACGTAAAATCAATGTTTTCCCCACTAGTTGAAATGATTTACTTAGTGTATCACTTCTATATTCAGCTCCTTCAAATGAAACATAGGGACGACGTCCAGTTCCTAATTTTCCTCTTATTTTTCTTGTAACAGTTATATAATTCAACATAAATTTTTCTCTCTTTTCTTCTTCTAAATAGTTAGGTATTAATCCTTTTGCCATACGTTGTTCCATTACGGAAAGTGGAGTAAAACCATTAATAGCGCTATGTGCAAAATTATTGTATTGTGCGATCATGATTTCAGTTAACTCTTCGATTTGTTCAAAGGTTATTGCATATTTGATAGCATCTCGTTCAGCATTTCTTCGTTTAGGATCCGTGATTCCTGTCCCGGTTGTAGAAATTATCCTATGAAAACCTCTACTTTCAATTGTTTGATAAAACCTCTCAACTATACCACGTCGCTCAGGGGAGGCTACAGGACCAAAATTAACAGTTGCATTTAAGTAAGTGGTAATTTTGTTAATAACATCATTAGAAAGATGTGCTAATGCATTATCAAGCATAATTTCATCAAAGACTGCCCATTGTGACTCGGGAATTGCTAATGAATGAAACCCTGTATTTTCTGGATATTCTAATCCTGGTATCGTAAATGTAAGTAACTTTTTGGGTTCAATAGCATTTTGTATACATTTTAAAACATCAAATCTATCATAAGCAGATTCAATAGTTAAATGATATCCAAGTATTGCTCTTGTAGCTACATCAATTAATGTTAGTAGCCAAAATCGTTGTATCGTTTTTCTCTCTTTGTCTCCTTGTGGTGTAGTTATTTCTATAGTTGCTATACAATCAATCTTATGACCATCAATTTGTACAATTGAAAATGGACGAATCTCAGGCATTAATTGCACTTGACCTAAACCAGTAGATGTGAGCTTTTCAAAAGCATCTTTGCTTAATCGAGAGCTAATTTTAGTTGGACTATTAGCTTTCAGATCGGCTATATAATTATATAAAGATCGTATACCTTTTGATTTAATATTAAATGGATATTCATATTCTTTTATTCCTAATTCCATACATTTCTTTAGGAATTTTGAATGGATATACTTTGTAGAAATATTCTTTTCTAAAGTGGTTTTCACTTTTCCAAAGTAAAGATTATTTATATATTCTTTTAACTCTGGATAGTTTGATAATAACATGCTGAACATACCTGTTGCATGTTTATGAGTATCATATGTTAAATGATTTAACTCTTTTTTCCTTTGATTAGTACTTCTTAGATGCTTATAGGATAATAAAGCTGTGTATCCAAGGCAATGTCCCCATTCATCACACGATAAGCAACGTTGTAATAAGCGACTTGGTTCACTAAGTCCTTTAATACCCGTATATTTTGCAATTTGTGATAATGTATAACCTTCAATATACATGTCAACAACTCGTTTTCGTGTCTGATATTTTATTCTATCTACATAAGATAAAACTGATTCTTCTACTGTTGGCCAATACTTTCTCTCTTCACGTATTAATACTAAATTGTATAAAGTTTTCATTGTATAACTCTTCTTACCTCCATGTTATAATTGATTATATTATCATATAAGGGTATCTCTAATTGTCCATTTCTTATACCTATAGCAATAACCTTATATAAATCAAGTGCTGAAACATCTAATACAGAATGTAATTGCTGTAATGTACTTCTTTCATCTAAAGCTGTGTTTAACAGTGTATTTAAATATCTGATATATAAAGGCCCATTTGTCCTTTTTAAAAGCCCGTATAAGTATCTTAGATTATTTAGATAATATGAATTATTAAATAAATCCTCTTTGCTAAAATCTTTATAACCAATACCATTTTGATTACACCAGTTCTCTTCAAAGTAACTAGTTTCTCTGCACTTAATAGAGTTATCATTATGGTAATTGTGTATTAATCTATTATTAAAACTATCAATTACACCGAAATCAAATATAACGCTATAAGGTTTTAAACCAGTTTCTGTTAACACTATTTCATAGGGATACTCACAGTACGATAATATGTTAGAGTCTAACTCTAATTTTAAACAATGATAATAAGCGTACATACCATATACTTGCACATTTCTTTTATTCTTTAAACTATAAAACTCATAATAGTTAGACTTTTTTCTTAGGTGTTCTGGATAATCAATTGTTGTAAATGATGTCACTACGTCTCTCTCCTAATCCTAATAATTCTATATTTTTATCCAAATGTATGTATCGTAACTAACAGGTGCAGTTAATAAGTCTGCTTCTAATTTACCAACGTATATTCCATAAGCAATTACATTAATTAGGCTAATATGTGCTATCTTAATCATATTTGATAATTCAAGAATACTAATACGTTCCTTACCAACTAGCTGTAGAATATTTTGTAAGTATTCCTCCATTAATTCAAATTTACAACGTATAATTGTTCCATGTATAAATCTTAAATTGTTTATGTAATAAGGTCCCTTGTAAATGTCTTGATCTGTTCTTATATTATAGTTAAATCTATTATTATCACACCATAGCTTTTGCTTTTCAATTTGATGTATGGCTCTATTTGGGGGATTATTACTATCATTTATTTCGGACATATACTTTACTTCTTGAAACTCTTCCTTGTGATTCGTATATAATACCCACATATCAAATATACTTGATTCTTCTTTCTCATTTACTATAATTTTGATTTCAAGTGGTTGTTCACAAAAAGTCTCAACTAAAGGATTCATCTCTAATGTCAAAAAATTATGATATTCCAGTTGACTATATAACTTAACATATCTTTTTAGTTTAAAGCTATATGTATAATAATAGTTGCTTCCATAATGTGTACCTCTAGGTACATTTATTGGTATATATTTGTTCATTACTATCACTCCTTAACTTTTATATCTTGAGTATTAACCAGTTTACCATATTTATACATAAGAAAATTGGATTAAGGCTTATTATAGTGTAAAATATCTGCAAACTAACACATTGTACTTTACTTAATTGTGTAGTAACGTTTTGTTATTGTTAATTATGGAAGTATATAGTAAAATATATACTGATATAAAGGGTAGGAGGTAAACTATGAATAGAATTGCTTTGGTAATAGGTAATTCCAAATATAAATACGTAAAGAGACTGAACAATCCTATAAATGATGCTAACGATATTTCTGAAATTTTAACTTCTTTAGGATTTAAGGTTTACAAATATTTAGATTTACCATTGAGTGAGATTTCAAATGTCGTAAGACAATTCATGATAGACTTAGATGATTATTCCACTGGACTTTTTTATTATGCTGGTCACGGAATGCAAATTGATGGTAAAAACTACATTGTTCCAACTGATTGTCAATTACTAGATAAGAAGTATACAATATTCTCATGTTATAATATAGACGATTATTTAAATGGATTGAAGGAATATAGAGGTAAAACAAATATTTGTATACTTGATGCTTGTCGTAATAATCCATATGCTGAAGCACGAGATATAAATGAGGGATTTGCTCCTTTTTCTGCTCAACCATCAGGAACTATTATCGCATATTCTACAAGTCCGGATAATACTGCATCTGACGGTTGTGATAAAAATGGTTTATATACTCAAGTTTTAAAAGAATGTATGCAGATTCCAAATTTGAAAATTGAAGAAATGTTTAAAGCTGTCCGTATTCAAGTTTCAAAGTTATCATGTAATACGCAAGTTTCTTGGGAACACTCTTCCCTTGTTGGTGATTTCTATTTTTCTGTAAAGCAACAATCTGTAAATGTAAATATTCCCGATGAGGAGATATATTCTTACATTCAAGAACAATTTAAGCACTATGAACTTATAACTGATGATAGCGATGAAATAGAAGCAATGTCCTATGTGGCTGCTTATAATAAGTTTCATTTACCAATGCTTAAGCTATTAAGAGCATATTGTAGAATAGATTATAAAAAACAGAATTTTTGTTTTTCTGATAGTACAATAGATGAACTCAATAATGGCTACCTTAAAGGAGTAGGATTTAGTCAAAAAAATGGAAGATGGTATTATAAAGAAAAATATGTTGAGATGGGAGATCCTTTACCGTTATGCGATGACTTATTACCATTGGAACCATTAGAAGGCAAGAAAATATTAATCGATGGTAAATTATCCACTAATATTAATGGAGATCAACTTTTACTTAAATTAGACAGTAACATCCCCAATGAGACACCTCTTATTTTTTCTTTACAAGGAGATAATTATTTTGCACAATCATGTGCTACTGTAGTAAACTGCATTGCATTGTCTGAGGGGTTTACTGATAAAGATAATTTTATTAGTAATGGTTTTTATATATTAGGCATCTCATGCCCAATATCAAGTGTTCTACCACCTAATTTAATAGAAATTTATGGAGAAAAGAATCGTAATCTTATAGGGAAATACATTAAATTTAGACCAATCGGAGGAAACACGATCGATATGAGATTTCGACTTCTAGTACATAATAAAGAAATTATTATCATTGATAAATAATTTAATGTTACATTTTTTGATATCTACATTTGTAAAAACAAAACACACCCATTTATTATAGAACCCATATAAACAATAGGTGTGTTTTTTACTTAAGTTAATTATATAATTAAAGCTGATTAGTTATACTGATAACCTTACATTCTGTTGTTCTATCTTTTTAAATACTCTTTTATTATTTTATCTTCATACTCATTAATAATTCTATCTAGTGTTGCTCTATGAATGTTTAGCTCTTTAGCGAGTTGAACTTTATTAATCTCTCGTTTCATATATCGTTGATAGTAATCATCAAAGTTTGATACTGTAATTCGTTTTCTACCTTTATAACGACCATCTCTTTTGGCAATTTCTATTCCTTCTCGTTGACGTTCTTTTAAGCTTTCACGTTCAAACTGATTGATTGCACCGATCATTGTCAGCATTAGTTTACCTGTTGGTGTACTACTATCGATATTTTCTTTATTACTAACCAGATGGATTTGCTTTCTATTAAGAATATCTACTATTTTTAGTAAATCGACCGTATTTCGAGCTAATCTACTTAGATCATGAATATAAATTGTATCACCCTCTCTTGCAAATTCTAACATAGCCTGTAGTTGAATTCTATTTGTATTCTTACCACTAACCTTTTCTACATACCATTTTTCTATATTAAATTTAGCTAATGCTTCTCTTTGTCTTGCTTCATTTTGATCTACTGATGATACTCGTACATAAGCTATATTCATTATATTACCTTTCAAATCGTACATTTGTTCTGATAATAGCATTTGTAATTATATAAGCTAATATTCATGGATAAAGTTATGTTTTAAGTATAAATAGGTTCTAGTATTCGTGACATTATGTATAATTAATAAATTTCTAACTTTATTTATACAAATATGATGTATTAATCAAACCATTTATTCTGTATTAATAGAGTATACCCTATTTATCGTGATACAAGCTTATTAATAGAACCCACTTATACAGAGTTCATTAACTCTTAATTGTAAAAATTTACAACTGGATCATCTAACAAAAACTATCTACTTTAATTAGATAGTTTTTGTTAATAATTGACTTTATTTATCATTTCACAATATATTTTATGTACTCATCTCATAATATGCATCGTGACCAATAATAACAATCTCTTTTCTATCGTATGTTATTCCTAACTTTTTTAACTTTTTGGCCAAGCATTTTTTAGCATATGAAGGTTTTTCTTCAGTATTGATGAAAATATAGCTGCAATACTACATAATCATATCTTGATTTTGATAATTTACGATTTACTCGTATTATACCTAATTGTGGGACCTCTTTGATTCTATCAATAATACCAATACTATCTAACTCCTTATATAGTCCTTCTCCCCATGGAAATAAATCAACGTTTACCTTTAGCCCTTGTTTGCGCTTCTTTTGTTTTGTAAGTAGTTCATGTTTAATATTTATATTAAATCATCTCCTATCTAGTTTAACATCGTATTTTTGAAAGTATTAAGTAACAAAAATTTATTATAAATTTGATATTTAAAAAAACTACAGTTAATTTTATCTTCGGAGTTTTTATATACTAGTATTTAATCCGAATATATTAAATATTGATTTGTATCATCCTCTAAGAATCTTAAGAATACTTTAGAAGTATTATTTTAAACATATGGAAAATCTATTAAAATGTTTAGCAATTCATATTTATCACGTTTATTTGTTAGTTGCTTGATATAATCTAGCAGTGAATAAAATTTTTCGTACATTAGATCTTTAGCTATATTAACCATAGATATATATTTTAAAATAATAATACGTAGTTTCATCCATTTCGCATTCAATATTATAGTTGTATGATAATATCTTATCAATGTTTTCTAAGTAACAAACAATAGTATAATCCATGGCAGTAAATGTTCTAGGGGAATTAGGATATAGATTATGAAACTCAGTATCCCTCATCCAAATTTGAAATGTAATGGATATAATATCGAAATATTCATCTATTAGTCTATCTAATATTTTTTTATCTATATATCTGCCTGTCTGACTAAGTAAAATATATTGCTTTTCTAGTTCAATACGGGTTAAAATAATTTTCTGTACATGTATAACACCAGGAGCCATTACATCCCTGCATCTCCCTCAATAAATAGATACTCTACCAAATTATTCGCATGTATAAATTTATTAAACTCCTATGTTTATGACCAAATTGCAACATTAGATATTGTTCTAGTCAAGTGACCACAAGATAATCTCATTTACATACTATATAACTCAATATAAATATAACAAATCTGTATATTCTTAGAATTGATCCAACTGCAATTACACTTCATTAACTACCCAACGAAATCCACTTCAGCAATTTCACGATATTGCATTCCACAGCCATCCAATTTATATCGAAGAAGCTTACAAATTCGTTCATCACAAGTTGCAAAAAATATCTGATTAATCGGCCCATTCTGTTCCATCAACTGATATTTCATCAAATCCAGAAAAGCAAGCATATTCACATCATCCATGCAAGAAGTCAAATCGTCAATAAAATAGACCTTGAACTTTTCCTCTCTACTTCTAGAGATTATTCCAGCAAAGAAATAAGCGAGCATAAATACATTTAACTGTCCATTGCTTAGAATATTAACAACTAAATTTCCTTCCTCATCTGTTATAGAAACCTGTTTGTCTTCAAGAGAAACTTGTACTCCTTCTATGGTATTAATTCTTGTAAGTTTTTTATAGAACTTGTAAAGATTCGGTCCAACCATTTCATATTCCTGTGCTTTTAACTTTACAATTAAATCACGAATTTCATTTGCACGTACTTGTGCACGTTGTTCAGTTTCTTTAAGTGCGTTATATTCCACATTCAGTTTATCTCTACTCTCCTTAGCATTACACAACTCTTCGCTTGTCTTCATATAATCATTATCATTCAGAGCACTAGTTAATGCATTAATTTTTCCTACAAGGAGTTCTTTGGAATAATTGTTGATAACAGGTGCATCCTTTGCTGCAAGTTCTGTGCGTTGTATTGTTGCACTGTCAGATTCTTGTTCTTCTTTATTATACCCAAGCAACTCAAGGAGTTCATCTACTTCAACATTTATTTTCTCTAATTGCTCGTCACCTATAAGATGTATTCTCTCTGTTTTTTCAATTTCGTCTAATGTATCCAATGATGCCAACTCCAAGCTAGTATATTGTAAATTACATAATTTATTTAGACTTTTCACCACATCAAAGAATCTAGCAGATTCCTTTTTTAATAATTCCAAATCATTTTGTTCATTTTGATCTTTATCAATATGACCTTGAAGTACTTTTTTAGCTACATCAACTATTTCATTATATAGATTTTTAATCTGATTCTGTTTCACCTCTTTTTCTTTTATCATTGTTTGAACAATGACACCATTTTTTTCTATGTACTTCTGGGCTTCTGCTAAAACTTTCTCTTCTTCAACCAACCCAAAACTCTCAGAACCACATATTGGACATCTAGCTTCATTACTATTCTTCACACATTCTGAGCGAAATGTCATAATTATAGGTTTCTGTATTACCATTTCCGAAAGGAGTTTTAAAAGAGTATTCCCATCAGAAAGATTATCTATAGATTCATTCAGTTTCTTAACTTTTCCTTCTAAATTATCTATTTCTTTTTTTCTATCTTCCCATATTTTTTTTGTGAAATTGAGGTTATTAAATCCATCAAGTTTCTCTACATAACGAGATATATTATCTTTTGTTATAATTATTTTTCGGTTCTCTGTCAATCTTTTATTAATTACTATTATACAATCATCATTTTGATCTAATCCAAGATTGATTGCCTTATTAATATCTTTCCCCTTCTCAGATAAGATTTTTTTTAATTCATTCAACTTAGTTATTATCTTTTCCGCTGTCTGATGTCGAACTTTTTTACGCAAGATTTCTGTCACGTGTGAATATCCACATGCATAAATAAGACTTTTCATTTTTTGCAAATCTTCTTCATTTTTACCTTCCAAATTTATTTCTTCGCCTTCATAAAAATAAGTTTGCGGATAAGACATTAATGTGGGTCTATCCTGAAATTTTATTAACTTTTCCTGTAATTTTTCAATCTCACCTTCTAGCTTTTTCTCTCTTTCAATATAGTCCTCTTTTTTTCTACTAATATCACTAAGAAAAACTTCCAAATTTGCAGCAACGGTTTCCTGTTTTGAATAATCTGTTATAAACTCAGTGAACATTTCAGGCAAATCTTGACGCTTTTTATTTTGAATACCAAAAGATTTTTGAATATCACAAAAATGAAGATTATAAAAATTATTATCAATATTTGTATCCAACCAGTCGCCTTCTACATGTGGTTTTCCATTTACAGTAACCACACTATTTTGTGGATTCAATTCGTCTTTCTTTTGTTCACGACAAATAATATAACTCTCCTTGTGATCGAGAACTTTCACTTCAACCGTTATTTTTTCCTTATTGGCTGCTTTTTTATTCTTTAATATACCGTCTAAATTTTTCTTGCGTTCAGCATCATTTGTGCTTCTAGAATCATAGGAATTCTTCAGTCTTCCAATTGTTCCTGTAAGACACCACTCAATTGCATCAATAATTGTTGTTTTTCCAAGCCCATTTTGTGCAGATAAAAAAATAAATGATCTATCATTAAATATGAACTCTCTACTTTCTTTAAATCCTCTAAAATTAGTTATCTTAACTTTCTGAATGAGCATCTTTTAACCACTCCTCAATTATTTTATATTCATTCTCACTAAAAGACATCTTGAGAGTACCTGTTTTTACATTTTTTTCTTTCTTTCTTGGTGAATAAAGAAATTCCAAGTCACTTGGCTCGGGCATACATATACTTAATTCTTTAGCTATTTTTTCATCAACCCTAGAATCACCAACAGGGATTAGATAAAAAGGGATTTCTACTGCATCTTCGTCTGGTATTTCTATCTCACCTTCTGCATTCATTTCATAGGATAGAATTAATTTTCTTGAAATATTTAATGATCCTTCTGCAGTTCGATCTATTATTTCTCCTGAACAAAGAATAATTTGAATAACATTATATTTGAGTTTCCTTAGCACTGACCTCTCATCAGAACCAAATACCATAAAGGAGCTGATTTTCTCATCCCATTCATTACATAACTTAGGAACATTCTGATTATCCCCGTTTAAAATTAAAAACAACTCATCTCCATGAGCACTAATATAAATATCAAATACCTCTTTAGGAATCTCATTATCATCATCATAGAAGAAATTAATATATAGTTTTCTATCTAATGCATCCTGCTTTCGCAAAATACTTTGGTATTTATATTTCTCAAATTGTTCTCTTAGTACCATCTTTCTTCTCCCTTCACACATTTCTGTGCAAAAATACATTTGTTACAGTCTTCAATAATATGCCATTCATCATCATCTATTCCTATACAACCCATACACTCCAGATAGAAAAATTCGCTGTCATCCCTAATATCTGATATGCTTTCTAAATCTCTGATATTAGCAGGACTATATTGATAGTCAAATTTTCCTCTTATTCTACAATCGCCTCCTAAAAACCACTTTTTAGGCTTCAACTCATACATCCTGGAATAAAAGTTCTTTCTCTTCTGCTTTCCTTCATCTGCATTCACAGATGGTAATATTACACTTTTCTTTACAAAATCCCTTTGTTGAAAATACAAACAAATATATTTCTTTTCTTCATCCACGACATAACTTCTTGGATCAAGTAAATCTCTATTTGAATTAAAATCAAATGCTTCCTGATTCATACATATATTCAGTATAATTTTCCAAAAGTATTTCAAAAATACCCGAATTCCGGATATTGATTCAATTATCATTATACTTCGGTTCTTTGCAGATGATGTTATAAATTTTTTAACACTTTTTTCATTTTCATAACTAGTAGTATTTATTAGTTGATACTGACCTTCCTTTGTTCCTACCAATTCTACAAACCACTGTTTTGTATTTTCATAAATCACAAGCAGAATTTCCTCCTGCTTATCTAACAAATTTGGATTCCCATCTAATATCTGAAAGTATGTATCTGTGACAATAGCTTCAATATATAATGCTATATCTCTTTCTTGACTATCCTCAGACTTTTCCTGAATCAATTTCTTTAGTTGCGTTATAAACTCATCACGCATAATCTGCTTGTGATTCAATGTTGTAATTCTCTCATCCTGTACATTTTCAGTTGTTGGCATTCGATCAAAAGTTTTCAAAATCATCATATAGGAAAGTCCAATTAAAATTTTTTCTCTATTCTCATCATTCAAATGCGCCAGTATTGAATTGTCAAAATCAATATCTTTACTCAGTGAGTCCACAAGCATTTTACCTATTTGTTCTCTATACTCTTCAAGGTCCATTTTCTGATTAATAACATCGTATGCTTTATGATACTTCTCTAATTGTTCGTCCGATCCCCCCCAAGTAATAAGTGCATTTTCTCTATCAACCATATTTAACTTCTTCGTTTCCAATTCATCTAAGGATAATATTGTTATATGATTTTCGCTTACCACCACCCATTTTTTTCCTGTTTCATAATTAGGTTTTTGTATATCTTTAATGTTGAGACTATCATTTAACATATTAGGTTTTTTCTTTGGAGGAGAAAAAACATTTAAGACAGGAATAATTTTCTTAAATCCACCTTCTGATGATAGTTTCAAATATTGACAATACATTTCTCTGTACACATCTTTATGCATACTAGCAGGAAATATAGAAGAATAGTACTTTGCCTGTATAATTTTACAATTTCCATCATAATCTTCTACAGTAACATCCTCAATATACTCACAGAATATACGTTTGGTTTTTTCATTTATTAATTCTTCTATTGCAATTAAATTTTGATAAACAAATCCACGTATACCTGAAGATGCATCACGATTTTTTTCCCCTATACTCCCTGTTATCAACGATTGATTTTTAGAATCCATTTTGTACATCTCTCCTTTCCATATTTTATACATAATCAATTTTAATAATTTCTACTCCACCCAATTTTCATAAAAAGTTCTTATAATACAATCCTTTTTCAATTCTACTTAATTTGATATTAACTAAAGATATTATACCTAAATCCGTAATAAAATACCACTTTTTACTTTTTTCTTTTCAGAGTTATTAATTCCCTATAAATTACAAACCCAGTAGTAACCCTCAGAATATAAATATATTACGTATTACGTAAAATTACGTAAAAGATGCTCATTAAGGATAGTATTTACTATTTTATATAATTAGCGAGTAATTAGCGCCATATAATTAGCGTTTGCTATACGTTAAAATATAGTATATAGTACTTATATAGTAAAATTTTCATAAGTAGTGCGATAGATTAACATAAAAAGTAAAAGAGAGGATAAAAACAAATGAATAATGATGAAAAATTTGAATTATTAAATAGAATCTTGAGTAAAGAGAAGCTTAAAAGAAAAATGAAAGTATATAAATTCATTGCACTAAATGACAAATCTTCTTCCGATATTACTAATTCAAAAGAATTAATAAATAAAATAATAATAGGAAATCAAATTCAATATACTTCAATCAAATGTTTAAATGATCCCGATGAATATTCCGTTTTACTTATGCATAATCTAGATGAGATTTTTAATGACAAATCAATTTCAATTATGCCCGAATATCTTTTAAACGGATTAACAAATGTAATTCGTCTAAATGATATTTCCCAACATATATATTCAACCAGTTTTGCTGAAACGAATGATTCTGTATTAATGTGGTCACATTATGCAAACTGTCATAGAGGCTTTTGTGTAGAATATGAATTTGATTTATCTGATTGTATAAATAATACATCTGATTACACGCTTATTTACAGTCCTATTATTTACATACCTCACCCTGCTATTATTCCAGAACTAATGGAAAAAGATATAGAAGATATTATTCAATCTCATGGTATTGATATATTACGCTTAGCATTTTTCAAAAATATACCTTGGCAATACGAAAATGAGTGGCGTCAATTATACATACCTAAAAGAGCTGCGGACAATAAAAATGGAAAATGTGATGTCTCTGTTAATCATGGTTTCAAAGTATCAAACGTATATGCTGGAATAAACATGAATAGACATTTGATAAAATATCTTAGTGATTGTTGTAAATCTATAAAATTAGATTTGCAACAAATGAAGCAAGATTATTCAAAGGATAAAATTAATTATGTATCAAAACGTATAGATAAACGTACAATCGCCAAGATTGTCGAATAATAAGATTCAACAACATTCCCGAATATTTTCTTCATTACATACAACATTCCTCAACTTTTGTTTCAATTCACAACATTCCCTAACATTTCTTTCATAATAAATTGAAGAAAAAGTTAGGGAATAAAAGCCACATAAAAAAAGAAAGCCCCTATTTACGAGGCTTTCAACAACTGTTATTATATAATTAATTCCCTAACATTTATTTCAATCGACATACCGTGCTGCCGAGGGACACAAATCTGGTAACATCAAGGGCACAAAACTGGTAAAATGCCGTGCATCTACTATTCAGGGTGCTCTATCCAGTTAAAAAAGTGACACAAATGTGTTAACATATTGCCTTTTATAATAACTCAACTATAAAAATTATCAATAAAAAGCGGTAAAATGTTGTAATATGGACACAAATGTGGTTAGATGTAATTCATTTAATTAGTTTTAGAGTTTTGCTTCAATCCATTGTGTTACATAATCAGCAACCTCAGAGACGCTTTTTCCGGTAATGTCATAGGTATCTATTTTTTGATTTGAAACAATACCAGCTTCCGTGTGGGATACTTTCTTATTTTTTTGTATAGAGTTTCTAATTCAGCCCTTCGCCTACTAATTCCAGAATTTTTAAAGGGCCAAGATTATCTTCCGCTAATTTTAAACTCTCTGAATTTATATCGCTTCCATAAAGCGATGATATCGAATTTTCTTCAGAAATCCTAGTATTGTAAGTAAATATCCTCCTCCACAACAACAATCGTAAAGGGAAATATCCGTCTTTTTATTGGAATATTGCAAACATCTTTCATAAATCTCCAAAGATAATCTTACCGGGAAGGTGGTTTCACCACCTACATGATATAATACTCTTCCCTAGCGAAATCCTCATATTTACCATTTAATGTATTTTATATTCCATTATTTTTTATTCTCCATAATAAAGTTGCCTTTGCCTTGACGCCTCATAAAACATTACAGTTGCAGCGCATCCAACATTAAAGGAGGTGGCATAAGAAGATTCTGCCATCGGAATGGTTGCTAAAATGTCACAACAGTCTTTAAATGTATTGCACAAGCCATCTGTTTCATTTCCTATCATGAATAATACGGGACCGGACAAATCCAAATCATAAATAGGGTGTTCTTTATGGGCTGTAGTTCCTATTGTCTTAAAAGTTGGATATCGCCTTTTCATACAAGTTATAAAATCCAAAACTTTTTGAGTTTCAGGAACTCTGACTATCTGCATGTTAAAAAATGAACCCATAGATGAAACCACTACATCAGTATCGTATAAATCAACAGCATGTCCAGTTAAAATAAGACACTCCACCCCCAGTGCATCGCAAGAACGGATGATTGTTCCGAGATTACCTTTATTCGAAGGTCTGTCAAATAATGCAATTACCGGATTATTTGACAATACTAATGAGTCCAAATCATCTGCACGCATACCAATGATAGCCATAATCTCTGACGTTTCTTCTTTGCCACTAAGCTCTTTCATCAATAATTCAGTAAGAATAAAGTTAATCTTAGTTGATGTACTGCTAATTATTCCTTTTGCCCAATCTGATAGGTTATTATCATTGACATAGAGAAAAGATTTTATATTCCATCCTTTTATTACTGCTTCATTTATATTACGTACCCCTTCTACAAGAAATTCTTGATATTTATAACGTTTATTTCTGTTATTTTTTAAAACCTCAAATTTTTGGTAAGTAGCATTTTTAGTAATAACTCTTTCTGTTCTCATAGTTTATTTACCTTCCGGATTATTTAAGTAATCAGCAACATCAGGTATAAATACTTTAACAAGAAGTTACTAATTCAATAATATTTGTAGACACATACAAAAATTATACCTCATATTTACAATTATGCAAATAAAAGTTATGGAATGCTATTCATTATCTACCTATCTCTCCTAAAAGGGTCATTATTATTACAATAATTAAAACAATTCTTAGGAAATACAGATAAAATGAATGTAAACATAGGGTTTCTTTGTAAGTTCATATTATCATTGTTTTTATAAAGATATTTCATGAGATTTTCCCATTTTGTATATTTATCTTTCATAAGTGTTATAGCTATATGAACCAAAATACTAAATCTATAACCATAGTCTGTTTCGTCTGGAAATAATATATCGTTAATGTATTTGATATAGTTTAATATTTCATCGTCTGGATTAAGTTGGGTCAACTTTCTATCATTAAGCAAAAAAATCACGACATGAATACTGTTCGTGATTTTTTTGTTATTACTTGTTTCTTACCATTACTTATTTCTACATACACGAAATCCTTGGTCAGAACCTATACCATTCGGATCGAACTTACCACTATAAGAGATTTCGCAGCAGATCACATCTCCGATCCAACCGCCGCCCTTACACACTCGAAAATAACCACTATCGTAAACGTCGTCTTGAAACCAGTCCCAACACCATTCTCTTACATTCCCTGACATATCATAGATTCCTAACTCATTTGGTTTTTTTTCACCGACGGGTTTCGTATTGTTATTGTTATTCTCGATGGCAGCCCAGGTCCAATCTCCTGATAAGTAGGTATCTCCAGCATTTCTCCAATACCATGCCACTTCGTCAGCGTTATTATCACCACTATATCTATTATTTTTACTCAGTTGTCCTCCACTTGCAGCATATTCCCATTCTGCTTGAGTAGGTAATCGATAACCATTGGCTTCTTCATTCATCGTTATAATCCATTTGATATTATCTACTTCATTTATATTATCTGGATCTTTCAGATTTTTGTCTATGTTGTAATAGGGTTCTAAGCCTTCTTTTTCACTTCTTTTATTACAGTACTCAATGCAATCATACCAACTCACTGTGTCTACTGGAAGATTATTACCTGTAAAATTAGAAGGATTACTTCCCATTACATCAATCCATTCTTGTTGGGTGACTTCATACTTACCAATATAAAAGTCTGTTATTGATATGCCGTCTTTATAATAATCGGATTCTGTGTTTATATAAGTTCCGCCTTCAACTAGCACTAAGCGATCAGCTTTATCGTTAGAACAAGCACAAATGAAAACTACAATTGACAATAAGAGTGAAACTAATAGTTTTTTCATTTACTTATCTCCTTTAAACATAACTCTTCTGTATAGTTATATTGCTATTGTATGTAGGTAAGTATTGTGATGATAAAACAGACTAAAGTCTCAAGGCTGGTTAGTCTTTCTATACATTACAAAATTAAATCAAACAGTTCGGATGACTGCTTATTACCCAATAACAATTAACTTATGAATTGTTACCACACAGTTACATTGGCATAGCCACTGCTTTGATATCCTTCTACGCATAACGCTTGATAAGACCAACTACTACCAAGATTCATACCAACATTCCTCCATGCATTTACATGGTTATTAAAAGTAATCTGTACGTTACTTCCGGTTGCCCTTTTTGACTGTCTAACACTCCAATATTGTGTGAATGTTTGAGTACCATCAATAGAAGGTGCGTTGTATCTCGTAGCTGTATAGATATCATAAGTACCACCATCGCTAGACATGGAACCTTTATAAGTTCCAGTAGGTCTATAAGTACCCCAGCTATCAACAACGTAATATTCTATAAGCGAATTACGTGTCCAACCATAGAATGTTAAATATCCATTGCCAGATGGATTAAAAGCCCCAGCATTATAGTTTACAATCCTACTAGCATTCCCTGTAGTCCAACCTTTACCAACAACAAAATTCCCACAATTGGACCAGTTAACACTGTAATTACCATTGCTTCCATTGGTAGAAGTTACTGTACCACCCCCATCTGTCCAGTTTTGCCAATAATCTACAGCTGCTGAAGCAGATACCGGAATAAAACATGAAAAAATCATTACCATTGCACACAATACTGCGAGCTTCTTTTTGTTAAACTGAAACATAAAATACCTCCTTAAAAATGTTAAATTTATTATTCATACTTACCTACATACGATTTTAAACTTCTAATACTTCTAAAGTTTGCTTTTAGGGTTTATAGTATAAATGATCCTTTAGATCGTATATTTTATGATTTGTAATTTTTGAGAGTGCTCTTCTGTATATTCATTCAACAACGTTCACTTAATATTATGAACTTATTCACAATATACTGATTAGTGATAACATATATTTCCATTTCATTATATAACCATTTTCAGTTAATATCTTATTGTATATTGCTATCTATAAATCAATTATTGCTAATGTTCAATAATATAAAAAAAGGTACTTAGTTTTATATAAACTAAATACCTTTTAAACGACTGATTTATTTAGACTAACTTAATCTTGATTTTAATTCTATAATCTTGTTTTCGATTATTTGAATTATTTTAATAAACTCTTCATCACTTTTACCCGTAGGATCATCTAAGCCCCAATCTTCACGATACTTACAAGGTAACATTGGACAATCCACATTACATCCCATAGTGATGACTACATCTGGACTAGGAATATCATCAATTAATTTATTGTACTGTTTTTCTTCCATATCAATACTATATTGTTGCTTTATCAATCTTACGGCATCAGGATTAATATGGTCTTTTAGATGAGTACCAGCAGAATAGCTATCAAATACATCGCTAGCAAAAAGATTTCCTAGAGCCTCAGCAATTTGGCTTCTGCACGAATTATGAACACATACGAACGCAACCTTTGGTTTTTTATTATCATTTAATATAATTTTATTCATATTGTAGTAGTTCCTTCCTAATCAGTTTTATCTATAAAAATTATTTTCCTTTTACTTAACAGCAACAACCGCCACCGGAGCAACCACAATCTCCACCCTTGTTTTGGCCTTCTTCTAAAGAATCCAAAGTAATTCCTAGTAAAGACATTAGTTCGTCATTGGTAGGATAACTAGATTTCTTAATAATTTTATCATTTACCATAGTAACAGGTAACACTTTAATACCTTCTTTGTTAAGTATTTCTTTGATTTGTATGTTTTGAACGAAAGCATTTGGTGCAGAGGATAAGTTATAACGTTCTACTTCAACACCTTGCTTTTTTAGTGTATTTGTTATCGTTGATATTCTGAGTAACTCAGGGTCTACTCCAACTCCGCATAAACCTGTTTCACAACACATCGCTGGTTCGAAAATAGTTAATTTACTCATATTCATTCTCCATTCTTATTATTTTATTTTTATATAAACCACTTTTTAGTACTGTTAGCAAACTTAACAAGTAACAACATAACTGGAACTTCTACTAATACTCCAACAATTGTTGCCAAAGCAACTGGTGATGTTGCACCAAATAATGCAATGGCCACAGCCACAGACAATTCAAAGAAGTTGGAGGCACCGATCATACCTGCAGGAGCTGCGACATCATGAGGTAACTTCAATAATTTTGATGCGATATAAGCAATAAAGAATATGAAAACTGTCTGTATAATTAAAGGAACTGCAATAAGTACAATATGTGTGGGATTTTTTAGAATGATCTCACCTTGGAATGAAAATATGATAATCAAGGTTAATAAAAGCCCTATTATAGTAGTATTATTGAATTTTGGTATAAAAGTATTTTTAAAGTACTCTTCTCCTCTTTTCTTAATTACTATCATTCTAGTGAAGATACCTCCTACCAGAGGAATTACAACAAATAGAATCACTGATAAAAAGAGGGTGTCCCAAGGTACGGATACATTAGATACTCCTAAGAGGAACTTTACAATAGGAACAAATGCAACTAAGATAAGCAAATCGTTGGTTGCTACTTGAACTACCGTATATGCAGGGTTACCTTTGGTTAAATGGCTCCACACAAATACCATGGCTGTACAAGGGGCTGCTCCAAGTAAAACTGCGCCAGATAAGTAATCTTTAGCAAGTTCAGGCGAAATTAAATTACCAAATATAATATAGAAAAACAAGTATGCGATACCAAACATAGTAAATGGTTTAATTAACCAATTAGTAACCCATGTTACGAACAAGCCTTTTGGATTATGTCCAACGTCCTTTATACTTTTAAAGTCCACTTTCATCATCATCGGATAAATCATTAACCATATTAAAATAGCGATTGGTATAGAGACATTTGCATATTCAAATTTTCCTAGTAAACTTGGTATTGCGGGTAAATATTTACCAATTAGTATGCCAATAATCATACAAAGGATTACCCAGATTGATAAATAGCGTTCGAAGAAACTGATTCCACTAGAATTGTTGTTAGTTTCCATAGTTTATATCTCCTATCGATTTTTATAAGTAAAGAGCTTTTAAGTTAGAGCCTTTTACATCGTCTTTTGACCATTCCGTTATAGCAACCTTTCCTTTCGTATGATCATAAACTTTATTAATCCATACGATTTCATTATTTGCTTTTGCTTTTAATAACGAATTATCTGTTTTGACTTTGTATAGGGAAGCGTTAATTACCCACCAACCACAATGGATATTAGCTCTGTTTAAGTCCTCTTCTAATCGTAAGGCTTCATAAACTGGTGTAGTTTCAGGTAGAGTAACAATTATTACAGATGTTTCATGTTCATTACGTAGTCTAGGTAATAGTTTTTTAACAGATTCAGGGGTATCTCCCATTGTACGTTGTACTTCTTTGTGATAGCTTTGAGTCGAATCAAGTAATAACAAAGTATGACCCGTTGGTGCAGTATCAATAACAACGACTTCGTTTTCGCATCGATCAACAATAGAAGCAAATTCTCTGAATACAGCAATTTCTTGTGTACATGGAGATCTTAAATCTTCCTCAATGTATGCAATATCTTCTTCGTTCAAATTATTAGCACGAGCTTTCGATAAGACGGTTTCCTTATAGGCAGATAATACTTTCTGTTCATCAATATGACTTAAGGTAATATTCTCCTGTTCACTTATTACAAAATTAAGATGTGCTGCAGGATCTGTAGTAGATAGATGTACTTTAACACCTTTTTCTGCTAACCCAAGAGCAATTGCGGCTGCTATTGTAGTTTTTCCAACTCCACCTTTTCCCATTGTAAAGATTACTTTTTTCTTAGATTGATTTAATTCATCAATAATATTTTGTAGATTTAATAAATCATTATGTTCAAGTTTATAATTTGCTGTAGTACTTTGATCAGATGTAAATAAAGATCTTATGTTATCTATACCTGTTACGTTATAAGCTCGAAGAGGAATGAAATAAGTATCTAAATTATTAAGGTTATCTGGCATTTGAGCAAATGCTTTTTGTTGTTTTTGATAAAGACTTTCAGATAATGAATCATCAAAACTTGTTACTACACCATTTATTATTAGTATCTGATTTACAACGCCAAGGTCCATTAGTTCTTTTGAGGCACGTTCTGCTTCTTTTAATGGTCCATTATCAGGTCTTGCAACAAGAATTAGTGTTGTTAAGTTACTATCTGTTAATGTATCAACTGCCTTCTTGTAAACAGCTTTCTTTTCACCTAATCCAGCAAGTTGACCAAGACAAGAAGCTCCATGCGTACTTTCACTAATGAATCCACTCCAAGCAGACGGTAATTGTAGCATTCTTAATGTATGACCTGTTGGAGCAGTATCAAATATAATATAGTTATACTCTTTACTAGCTGAATCATCTGTTATAAAGTTTGAAAATTCATTAAAAGCTGCTATTTCGACCGTACATGAACCAGAAAGCTGTTCTTCCATATTAAAGATAACTTCTGTTGGTAAAACCCCTCTATAAGGAGCGATAACACTTTCTCGATATTCTGCGGCTGCACCAATTGGATCTAAATTTGCCACGTATAAGTTTGGTACTTCTTTAATTGGTGTTCCCTTATTATCTAAATCTGTATGGAATACATCTTGCAGATTGGAAGCCGGATCAGTGCTAATTAGTAATACTTTATTTCCTTGATCAGCTAAGGAAACCGCTGTTGCACATGCTGTTGAAGTTTTACCAACGCCACCCTTTCCAGTATAAAATAAGTATTTTGTTAAGTTAACTTTACTTGGTTCAAATATTGTTTTCATCTAGAATCTCCTCTATATTTTCGCAATTGCAATTTGTATTATTGCATTTATTGCAGATACATTCCTCTTTTGGTGTAATAATACCCATTAAAAAATACATCATTTGATTTGCTTTTTCTAAATTGAGTCGGTATCGCATCCAAGTACCATTTTTTTGACCTACTACTAAACCACAATCCATTAAGTACTTCATATGATGGGATAAAGTAGGCTGTGAAAAATCAAACAATTTTAAAATGTCGCATGCACATTGCTCGCCACATGATAGTATATCTAGGATTTTTAATCTATTAGGATCAGCGATTGCCTTCATTAATTTAGAATTTTCTTCGTAGTAATTCATGATTACCTCCTTTAATTCTTATATATAGATGTTCGTCTATATAACGCATTATATATATGTGTATCTATATTGTCAATATGTATCAACATGTTTTGTGTACATATTATATCATATATATATATAACTATCTATAATATATGCTCTATACAAAGTAAAAATGCATAGGTACAATACAAAGCATTCAATATAGTCTACTTTTCTACCCCGAAAATATAGATAAGCATCTATATTTTATGTAATTTCAGGTTGGCGATTGTACTCGAGTAAAAAGAAAAATACACCACTAAATGTCATAATACTTCAACATGTAATGGTGCACTTTTCTAGATTACATCTCTCAACAAAGAAGTCTTTTTACTGATTCAGGAATATCTCCTTGTGTATGAGCTATTTCTCTATGATAACTTTCAGTTGAATATAGTAACAACAATGTGTGCCCTGTAGGTGCTCTGTCTAGTAAAGCCTAGAGATTTACTTCTTTTTTCCATAATCGCTGTATTTCTCTATATGCCATCAACATCCTGAAGCCTCACCAATCCTAGCATATAGTCTCTCTTTTTATTGATTCGTGCCTACAAGTTTACTTCTACGTTCCATTAGAATAACATCGTGCCACTTTCCGTTATTCATTCTTCCAACTCGTTCTCTATATCCTATTTCTCTAAACCCACATTTCTTATGTAACATCCTACTAGGGAGATTATCTTTAATAATACCGGACTGTAAGGTCCAATAACCCTCTTTTTCAGATTGTTGTATTATATTATTAAGAAGAGTAGTACCTACACCCTTCCCCCTATGCTTATCCCTAATATAAATACTGACATCAACTACACCTGCATATACACAACGACTTGAAACTGGAGATAAAGCTACCCAACCTAATATTTCTTCTCCTGAACGAGCAACAAAACGACAGGCAGTAATATGTCCCTTATCCCATTCTTCCCAATTTGGAACATCGTTTTGAAAAGTCGCAATTTCAGTTTTTATTCCAGCCAAATAAATTTCTGAAACTTGCTGCCAATCTGATTCTTTCATGTCATCAATAATATAATCCATATTTGCTCCTTTCATTCGTGTTTAACAAACACGCTTGTAATTGAGACTTATTGTCATAAGTATCAATTTAATCATTTATTTTCTTTGACGGACTTTACTAAAATCTCCAGACTATCTAAAACTTGATTCCTTTTGTCTTCCGGAATAGATTTAAAGATGTCTGAATAATACCTGTACATACTATTCTCAATACTTTCGAAAACCTCAATTCCTTGATCCGTTAATTGTATTGATATATAACGCCTATTTTCTGTGTCTATGTCCCTTTTCACTAAACCAGCCTCTACTAGGTTATTGATAGTTCTGCTCATAGTACTCTTATCCAATCCAAGCAAATCTGCAAGTTCTATCAATGAAATTTTCTTAATGCGTCCTATCTCAACAATAGCATGACATTGTGCAATAGTTACACCACAGCAAGAGGCATCACTTTTTTCAAGAATACCTAGATTTCTTACAAGTATTCTTAGTAGCTCTCTTAAATACTCACTTCCTTGGTTAATCATATACTCACCTTTCTTTAATTATTGTAATTATTTACTTATCTTAAAGCCACCATAAGTAAATATAGTTTCTCCGTTAATATAGTCTGATATATCTGATAGGAGAAATAATACTACTTTAGCAATATCCTCAGATTCAGCAATCCGTCCGGTAGGTATTATGTTTTACAGTTGCTTCCTTATCAAGTAGTAGTGTCGCACAGGCTTTGCCTATTCCTGAATTCGTTCCAGTTATTACATAAACCTTATCTTGGAATTTCATAATATTCCCTTCTCTATTTTTTATAGTTTAACACACAACTGTTGTATTATACAACTAATATTTACATTTTTTACTATATCTTTTCTGTTATAATTGAAGTAACTGTTAGGGCTGTAAATTGGTACAATAATATAAGAAATATGACATTCACGAACATTTGCTTCACATAAATAATGAAGGAAATATTCAGGGGGCAAAAACGAAAAAAAGAAAAAAGCCTTTAATAACAAGGCTTTCAAGATTCTAAATAAAATATATACTCGAAGATTTCTTTCAATTGACATCGATGTCGAGAGACACAAATCTGGTAACATCAAGGACACAAAACCGGTAAAATGATGTATCAGCACTTTTCCACCACCTATCATTAAGAGGGATTACCCCCACAGACTCCAAACCCAAAATTGCTCTGGCGAATAACCGCTATCTACAGCATTCTTTTCCTTTTCTTTAATGAAATTCCGCCAGTCAGGTGTGTTCCAGGCAGAAAGCCGCTCCGCCCAAATCAGTTCCTTCTCAAGGTCATCGCTATATACATCGATTTCAGGAATAAGATTATTATTTGTTATATAGTTTTTATAAAATTCAATGATGAATTTTATTATTTCCACTCTTTCGTTCCAACTACTTGTAGACAATAACTTATCTATTTGGCTACTAAGTTCTGTTTTAGAAATGGATAAATTTCTAAACGCCCAGTCTAGATGTGTACGCCATGGATAATATTCATGCGAAACCAAAAAGGCAATGTGATAAATTCTTTCTATCATTATGCCAAACAATATATTAGCTTCAGGAATATGATTTCGCTGTACATTTTTATTTAATTCAAAAAATTCTTCAACGGACAGCTCTTTTAAATTGGTTATTAATGATTTTTTCCATAGTTGCTCTGGATATTTTGTTACATCAGTTTTTTCCCGTAAATGTTTTAATGTTCCTTTTGAATTTAAAATTATAGTATTCTTCTGCATTGTAAATAAAGTTTCAAAAGAAATAACCACCTGAATATAAGGACATAAAAGGGTGAAAAGTGTTTTATACGGTATTATCTACTTTTTATTTGGTTTTTTTTTAATACGTAATAACTTCTGAATATCTTCAAGCTGTGAATTGATTGTTTCAAAAGACATCCATTTACCGTCATGATATGTTGTTGAATTGTTGTAGATGCTCTGAATTTCATCTGAATAAGTATGTTGCTCATTCTCAAATTTAGCTCTTTCATCTTTTCCAAAAATAATCTGTATGCTAAAACAATTTTCTTTAGCATACAGCGTACATAAGGTTTTACCACCACGTCGATATTTATGTTCATACTTCCAATTATTCCACTTGGTGTTTTTTCGTAAGATATCCATTTCGTATAAGTTTTCTACCAAATTACAAACATCCGCCCATACATTATATTTCTCTGTACCGAGCATTTCACTAAGGTCTTGATTTGTTGGAATAACTTCTTGCATATTAATTCCTCCACTAATAAAAGTATTGTTGAATACATATCCGTACAATGTCTTATTTGGGAACAAATGAGGCATTCCAATCTTTTTTGAACACAAAAATTCCACCACCTAACTCCAAGTTTACAATCCTATCACTTGAGGCTACGCTATGCCCTTCAGTCCTTAATCCTGTACATGATTTTTTATCTTTATAAAAGTTTAAAAGCACTGCGTAAATCATCTGTATCCCATACAATAATAGCATTATACCTATAAGCTTCTACTTTCCGTTAATCTGAGCTTCAAAACAGAAAACTTGTTATTAGCGCAATAACCTGTATATGATTTTACACTTCCATCAGCTCTAAATGTAACACACAAATGACCATCATTAGAATTTACCCAAAGATATCTTTTTGTACCATTCTCTTCGGCACTAATTAAGTACCCGGGAGTTTTGAAAGCAATTACACATTCTTCATAAGTGTTCAGCTTGCCACTGTCAAGATCATCGGCTGAGGAAAGATCGGTTTCACTATCGGCAAATTCAGCTCTATATTCATCCCCCCAAAAACTTCCGGTGAAATAAGTAACTAAACCACTTGTTGTATCATTCCATACTTCTATTTCTAAATTCTGTCCATTTACCGTTATGTTGTAATAGTAATCAGCTTTGTCAACTTTCGCAGGTTCACCTAAAATTGCATTAACATCACTTTCGGTCATACCTATTTCCAATTGGCTGAATTTAGAATAACCATCACTTTTGACAGTCTCACTCTGTGAGTCATTTTTATCCTTGTTGCATGCCGCCAACGATAGAACTATCAGTAGTGTAAGTAGTAAAGCAAATAATCTTTTACATTTGTTTTTCATAATCATATTAATTCCCCTCCTCAAATAGCCTTGTTCAATTAGTTCTTTTTCCAAGCTTCTTGTACATTAAAAGTGTTAAATCTTCTTTATTTTCATTACCTACAACAATTCACTTTATAGCCTCTGTTCAACCCACCTTACCCTAATTCATATCCTTATACTTTTTTCACAATAAATGATTGAATTAAATAATCCAAAATACCTGCAATTCCTCCCGCGATTAGTAATCGAATTATATCAATGGAATTATTACCTCCCCAATCAAACATAATCATATATTACATAATTACCCATTATATGTCAACTAGAAAGCAAATACCTTTAATTCAATTGAAACTGCTATATTAATATTTTACTTCTTTATGAATATAAGAATTGGATATACCTACAGCATATGATATAATAGCTAGAAAAAAGGGGGAGTACTATGGGCTGTTTAGGTAATTTACTTTGGTTTATCTTCGGTGGGTTCATTATGGGAATGAGCTGGTTAATTGCTGGTATTCTATGGTGCATAACAATTGTAGGGATACCGATTGGATTACAGTGCTTTAAGTTTGCTAGTCTATCATTTTTCCCATTTGGTAAAGAAGTTGTATATGGCGGAGGTGCTGGATCCGTATTGTTGAATATCCTTTGGATTATATTTTCTGGCCTGCCTCTTGCATTAGAAGCTGTAGTTATTGGTGTAATCTTCTCTATTACTATTGTGGGAATTCCTTTTGGTCTTCAATGTTTTAAGATTGCCAAACTAGCGCTTATGCCATTTGGATCAAGTGTGGTATAGATACGAGCCAGGCTGTTAACCTGGCTCAAAGATGCAATATTCAACTATGGGATAGGGAGAAACTTAGGACAATACTCTATAAGAGTACTCGATTGTAGTCATAACCTCTATCATAACTTCTATGACAGATTTAATTAAAAGTATACTCCCAAAAGTTATACTACTTCTAATCTACTATTTCATTATCATATTGTACGATACTATGTCTTCAAGTGATTTGCATTCAAAATGCCCAGGGAATGGTTTTGAATTCTCATCGGGATAACCCATAACAAGCAGAGCGACTGGCTCGATGTTATCAGGAAGCGAGAACTCCTCAATGATGGCATCGGGAATAAAATGCATAACCCACGTCGTACCCACACCAAGGGAATAAGCCTCAAGCATCATATGTGTTGTAACGATACTCGCATCAACAACGCCGCTGGTCTTGCCGTCATATTCTCGTTGCCAACATTCATTCTTGTCATAGCAGATAAGCATCGCGTAAGGAGCATTGAAGTGGCATTGAGTACACCTTCTTAGTTTGGCTATTCCTTCTTCATTATTGATAACTAAAATCCGTTGAGGTTGGCGATTGCATGCGGTTGGCGCTAGGTGACCAGCTTTTAGTATTTTGTCTATAGTGTCTTGTTCAATAGCCTTGTCAGTAAACTTGCGAACCGAATATCGTTCCTCTACTAGTTTCAAAAAATCCATATTTTTGTTCATTGAAGTCCTCCTCATTTAGTTTGACGCAAACTTTACTATTCACATCTTCCTTGTAAAATTAGTATAACAAAAGAAGGCTGACAACTGTATGTCATACTTCATTGTATTGTTTTGATATTTCATTACAATTCAAACAAATTCATACTTTCAAATCAGGTGGTTAACTTAATCTAGCCTTTTATTCTATTTACAATATTATTTCGTAATCCATCAACTTTCCAGCATAATCTGAATTCCATTCGTTTTTACGCTTTTGTACAAATTTAAAACCGACGCTCTCGTAATTTTTTTGTGCAGGTATTAACTGTTCATCTGTAGTAACTATAAGTTTTTTAACATTTTTATTAGTTATTCGATTAACTGCTTCTTGCAACTGCATTTTTCCGAATGTTTTCCCTTTATACTTCGTTGCAATACAATTATGACCAATTTCTATGTAGTCAGGCATATTTCTTGGGTCCCAGCATATAAATCCAATTGGGGTACCATTTAAAGTTGTAACAAAACCACATTCATCAGCTATTTGCAGATTATCATAGAAAAAATCATCTTCTTCTTTCCATTTTATTATCCAGTCCCTTTCATATCTGCTGTCAAATGAATATCCATCTTTTAATAATTCGTACATAATACCTCTTTGAAATTCACTAAATTTATAAATTCTATATTCATTAATACCCTCTTCCATCTACGCTTTAGATTCACAAAAACAGGGCCTTTACCCATGTAAAAGGATTGAATCCCATCTGATATAGGACTTAATCCTTTTGGTTTAACCTGTATATCTGAACGGATTTGGTCAGGCTAGTTGATTAAATTCATAATAAAATCTCGTCCGTTAAGGTTTTTTGGCAATATGTAGTGCAATTGTATCATTGATTGTAATTATGTTACCTGCTTCTATTATTACTTCCCGGATTCCATTGTAAAATCTCGATTTATAGGGTTCCTGCAAAGTTATATGTTCAATATGCGTACTAATCCACGAAATATATTCATCTGCATTAAGTACTCTAACTTTTTTCCATTCACGATAACTATAATCAACAAAACCATAATTTACTACATTATCATAATGCAGTTTACAAGTGTATTTTGTTTCAACATGAAAGTGCTTTTTATATATCTGGTCAATTTTGTTATACAACTCTTCGTTCGCACTTTTTTCATCGGAGATCGTCATAAACATCGCTAATGTGCTGCCTTGTTTCAAAAGATCGTATGTTCTTGTAAAACCGATTTCTTCCGGTATCCACTGAATTGTAGCTGCTGAGAATATTAAATCAAATTTTTGCTCTCCAAAATCATGTGTTTCAAAGTCATCATTTACGATGTGAAAATTATTATATGGGTTAAATTTGTTCTTCATAAATTCTGTAAAATGCTCTCCCAGCTCTATACCAAGATAATTACAACCTGTATTCAGGAATGGTTCGGTGGCTTGACCTGTTCCTGGTCCGATTTCAAGTACGCATTTTTCTAAATCGAGTTTTGCAATCATAATAATCTCAGTAAAGAGTTCATCACAATAACGTAGCCTCCATTTTTCAAATTGTTCAGGAATTGTATCAAAAGTTTTTCTGAAATCCATATTTAATCACCCCACAAATACAAATAATCTGCTCCTTTACGTCTAAGATTTAATTGGTTTACTGAATCACAATGTACTATAATTAAGTTATACAAATTCCTTTTCAAAAAAGATTACAGAATCTTTGTTATGAGCATCATCAAAGATATATGATTCGATAAACTTACCACCAAATGAATTTGATAAATAACCCTTAATGAATTCCATGCACATGAATGCTGGATAATTATCGCCAGATTTATCGGTTACACCATACTGATCGGGCTCAACAAAACCAAATTGCGGATAATATTCTGGACGACCAAAAAACATGATTGCTCCATGTTCATGTTCCCTTACTTTGTCTATCATGGCATGAATAAGTGCTTTTCCAACTCCTTTACGTTGATATGCTGACTACTGTCTAAAGGGAAAGCCAAAGCTTTCCCCATTTTAATAATTTTATTTATCTTTTTACTGCTGTCATGAGCATTAACGTAAGATAGTCTTCAGTGTCTGCATCGTGAAGATCATAATCTGCGGTCGTTCTCCAAATCGCCTTACCATCTGGTATATCTTGAGCATATGTAACATTTACCAAATCAGATTTTTGCCACAGGTCGTGCCACCACTAAATAACCAAAGGCGGTTTTAAATTTAATTAAATACCCTCGGCTTTATCCTAATGCCACCTCTAATTCAATGCTTACTTTTACCACATCTTACACATCCTTCCAATTTGTAATAAATAAACTATATCAAAAAAATACATCTATATCAAGATAAAAATTATAGATTAGCGGCTATTCCATGTAAACACTATCTTAACGTGAAGGATAGCAGATTAGCATTTCCATCCCCACGATAGGTCAGATAAATTGCTTGCTTTCCGTTCGGAAGTTTAAGGGGAGTAGTGTACTCCTCCCACACATTCGAATTCTTAACCTTAAGAGTGGAAAGTACGTCACCATCCCAAGCATTTTTCACCTCAAATACGCCACTTGCATATCCTCTTACCTTAATACTAATTTCCGTTACATTTTCACAATCAAAGTATTTAAAACCTGCTGTAGCGGTATCCTGAATATTCGCAATATATCCTGGCTCCTCATCTCCATCTCTACCATCTTGCATAATCTTAGGAAATCGGTTATCTCCCACATATATGGAAGGAATTTCACGAAATAGATTACAGGCAATGTATGCAGGATACTCCCCTTTTCCTTCTAAAGGTCCTCCATTCAGACCACAAGAACTAAGTTCCACTTGTGGAATCCTGCCATCCGATAATACTGTTAGCTTTTCTGCACAACCCTGTCTACTGTACCATGTACCATTAGTCTGACGATGATAAAATATGTACCAATCATCTTGTATTTTAACTATACTACCGTGATTATTCCCTCCATAAGCCATTGGCTGTTCAGCAGGTTTATAAGTGTCTATATGTAAATCGCAATTACTTACCAGCACGCCACCATACACAAACCCCTTTGTTGGATTATTGCTAGTAGCATAACAAAGCTCATGCATTACAATAGATGAATAGATAAGATAGTAGATCTCTCCTATTTTACGGATAGATGGCGCTTCAAAAAACTCATGCCCCTCAAAGCCACTATCTGCACTATATTCACAACCCGGAGCCACAATTACTGGTGCCGCAACGATAGTCAGCATATCCGATGCCAAAACGGTTGCCATAGCTCCATGGCGGGATTTATCACCTCTAGAACAAAAACCCGTGTACAGATAGGTTATATCTCCCTCTGTCAACACACCAGGATCAAACTGAGGCTCATCTCCTTCCTTTTCACCCAGACGAGTTCCGTCTTCATAGTGCACATATCCATAAAATTCATATTGCCCCGCTGGAGTATCGCATACAGCTACGGACACAATGGATACATGATCAAGTACGTAATACAGATAATACCTGCCATCCGGTCCTACTGTAACATCTGGTGCATACAGGCACATCTTACCATTTTTATTTAGTGGGTCTGTGATTTTAGGATAAATCACGCCCTCATATCTCCAATCAGCCAGATTATCTACTGGTGCTGACCAGCATACATAATCCCCAAGGCAAAATACATGACCATTATACAAGTCATGTGATCCATATACATAGACTCTGTCTCCAAATACATACGGCTCTCCGTCAGGAATATACTCCCATGATGGTAAATATGGGTTATAAGATTGTTTTTTCATAATCATTTTCACATCTTTCTGTTATTTTTTTAAATTCATACTGTTCTTACAACATTTTTAGGTACAATTCTAACTCTGCATGATTCGATTGTAGTCATAACCTCTGTCAGCGTTTCTATGTACAGGTTTGAGTTCGAAGTAAACTACTGCATTTTCAGGAAGGTTTATTCGAAAACATACCAGACTATCTTTAGAGAATATGCTGTTAGTCTGTACAAATGGCTGTGCAACGTCCTGTAAAACAGCAATCTGTGCTTGAGATGGATTTGCAGGTTCACCTAGATCGTGCCAGACTTTCAGAGGATTACAAGTAGACTCATCTACACGTTTTGTAAGAAGACATAATTCATTAGTTTCAGTCTTGAATTCATAGTTAAGAGTTATAGTATCGTCCAATCGTTTACATGTCCTGTTCCAGGCAACACCACGGTATTCACCAGTTTCCATACGCATAATTACAGTATTGTCGTCTCGATAAACACAGTAACCTTCTAGTTCCTTGAGTTTTTTAAAGAATGCAAAGGTCCAAAAAGTAGGTTTCGGGATGCAGCCGTTTGCAACTAGCCCAAACCCTCCGTGGAAAGGAGTAAATGGTACACCCTGTTCCTCGAAAACATCTCCAAAGGTCCAATAAGAGTAGGACTCGTTGTCATCACCTAGACGCGATAGCTGATGAGCAATATATGCTGCATTTTGGTTGGTATCATGCAATGGACAATTAGGTATATAAGATGTATTAAACTCTGTTATGTGAATAGGCAATCCCTCGTACTGTGGAAAACTGTCAACGATTTCGCGGGTACTATGTAGATTAGTAAAGCCTTCTTCTGGATCCATCAGATCGGCGTAACCATAGTGTCCCTCATATTTTGGAAAATCTGTAGTATAATGATGTCTTGTCACGAAATCTACTGGTATTTTCTGTTCTTCGCAAAACTCCATAAACCCCTGAATCCAAGGTTTATCGCTGCCTCCACAAACAGCAGGACCACCAACTTTAAAGCGACTATCAACTTCCTTGATTGCCACAAATGACTCCTTAAACAATTTAAAGTATTCTTGCATATCAGCATTTTCCCAAAATCCACTTAGATTTGGCTCATTCCAAACTTCAATTGGCCAGGTAACCACCTCATCCGCACCATAGCGTTCCATTAGATGACGCAAAAGAACCTGTATCATGTGCTTCCATGCTTCATAGGATTTAGGTGGTGTGGTATTTCCCTTCCAGTAGAAAATAGTCTGTTCACCCCTAGCCATCTTCTGTGGCATAAATCCTAACTCCAGAAAAGGTGCTAATCCCATACTTCGATAACTATCCATAACACGGTCTAAGTAAGTAAAATTATATTCTGCATGGACTTTCCCCTCCACTGTATATTCTTGATAAATAGCCATATCATCACAAAACAATCCATGTCCACGAATATGTTTGAAACCAATTAATTCCTGTACTAGACGAAGTTGTTCTTGATACTCCTGTTGCAATGCCAACCCCATTCGTCCTGTACCAATACAATAATCAACTTGATTGTGAAATTCTATTCTTTCATCTCCGCGTATTTTGATACTTTTGCTTCTTGTCTGTTCTTGTCTCATTCTTTTAAATACCTCTCTTTGCCCCAAATTGTTCTTTTCATAACAATAGACAACGACCTATTTTGAGTGGATTAAATTGGTAGCGTTGTCCTGCGTCAACATGTTTATATTATATTGGATTGACCTATATGCAACAATGATTTATACTTATGGAAAATTGATGTATTCTCACATGAAAGGAGTAACATATCAGATGAATGAAATCCAGTTTATGGGCTACAGCGCCAAACATACCGAAGATTTTGTATACGAGTTTTCTGAAAATCATGACTTCTATTTATTTATTTTAACAAATACTCCTGCTAACTTTCTTATCGATGGGACTCTCCAGGCATATCCTGCACATTCTGCAGTTCTATACGCCCCAGGACAGAAAATCTATTACCGCGCTTGTGGCATGGAATATCGCAATGACTGGTTGCGTTTTATAACAGATGAAACTTTTGTGACAAAATTTCCTGTACAGGGAGTTCCATTTACAGTTGGCGATCCTGAGTACTGCCATAATCTGATCAAGCTGCTAACTTGGGAATCTTCCTTTACATCTTTGAACAGTGAAATAATTATATCTAATCTCCTACGAGTTCTATTCTTAAAGTTAAACGAGGATTCTACTCGACATGAGCATACAATTCACGCAGGTAGTCTCCTTAATCTACGCAAGCAAATATATAATAGCCCGCAGCTTGCCTGGAATATCAGCCATATGGCCGAAAGACTCCATTTAAGTACGGGCTATCTTCAACTTCTGTATAAAAACATGTTTGGTATATCTTGTATGGAGGATGTTATTGAAGGGCGAATCCGAATGGCTAAGGATCAGTTGATGTATACCGCAAAAACTATTAGTGAAATCTCCGAATACTGCGGCTACAATAACGTCGAACATTTTTGCAGACAGTTTCGACAGGTGTGTGACTGCACCCCTAACCAATTTCGTCGTTCAATCTCTCCAGCGCCTATAACAAACGAAAAAGCTATTCATCAAACAATTGCCGGCATAGAAACTCAAGTTTTAGATTAACTATTGAGTTGCTTTATAAAAGTCAATTCAATTGTTAGTGATTATTAATCATGTAGTGCACATTCATCAATTCTACGAACTACACTATTAGTATATGCAGTGAAATATTTGAGCCAGAAACCATAAGCAGTAGGATTAAAACTCTCAAAATCTACTCCTAATAGTATATATCCTTCTTCTTTTAATTTTGTAATAGTAAAATTCAATAAATTCTGATAGATACTTTTTCCACGATATTCATGAAGGCAGAAAGCTCCACAAATATTACACATATCATCGACTTCGGTAACAAAATTTTCGCCATCGTTGGTTACTTCTATGAATGCAATCAGTTTCTCGCTATCCTTGGCAATAAACAGCCTGGAGTTACGTTCCTCTGCGCGAGCTAACCAACCTTCAAACTCCTCGAAAGAAGAATGCATAAAACATGGACTATTTCCCATATGTTCCGACTGCAATTGGCGTAAGTTTCTAATTCTCATTACGTCTGTTTTAGCCAGTTCTTCAAAATATATTCCATCACACGACGGACACTCGAAGCTGATCATTGGCCTTATGGCATCCATACACCGAAGACCAAATCCATATGTGAAAAAAGCATTTATTGACTCCTCATCGTGTGCATAATGTCCTATTGCATGGTATGAAATATTCCGCTTTACCCATTTTTCTGCAGCTGATTGATACATCTTTTGATAAATTAATCTTCTATTTTCTTTTACAGCACCATGGGCATGAATAGGTGAGAACGTTCCCTTGGAATTTGAACCAAAAGCATTGTCCCAGGGGTCATAACAGCATAGAAAACCTATTAATCGATCTTCATCAAATGCTGCAACACCAAGTTCATTACTCGCAAAATACTCTAAATCTGGAAGTCCCCCTATGCTAGGCAGAGATTGAACATGTTCTCGCTCTTCATTATAATTCGCAACAGCAATTAGCTTTGCTCTTTCTATATGGTTCTTATCAAAATTTATAATTTTCATATGAATCCTCCATAAAAATGTGGAGGGTCTATTTTACGTGAGCCCTCCTTACACGTCCTTTGTTAGTAGCATTTATATTCATCATCGCACTCGCTCCTTTCCTCAATATTTGTCATAACGCATAATCGTGCCATCAATACTGGCGTTTATGTACCAAAAATTTGAATCTCTATATTCATCCATTAGTGCTTTGAATTTATCACTATCTCCACCATTATCAGGATGATATATCTTGGCAAGCTCTCTGAACTTCTTTTTTACTTCAGAAGTTTCTGTAATTGGTAGCCCCAGTTGTGTAAGTATTTCTGAATCAACTATATACTTATCTGTCAATCCACCTTCTTTGTAGCACCAATAGTATACATGATAAAAGTAATCTTTAATAACGTCCTTGAACTCATCTTTAGTCTTAATGCAAGTTGATTGATTGTATATTTTACGGCTTTTGTACTTTCTCCCTTGAGGTCAAAGAATTTATCCCATACAAGCTTTATATTTTGGGACTCTCTAAAAGACTTCTTACTGTTTACCTGTAATTCCAAGCTATTTAGACGTACTTTCATTTCAATTTTCTTAAGTTCTCTTAACTTTCGTTTGATCTCGTCATCATTTTTATAAGCTCGAGGCACTTTACCACCACCTATCTCATTAAGAGAAATCTACTCAATTAGTTGTATTACAAGTAGATCACTTATAAGACTAACCAATCAACTATAAATCACAATGATATTTTCTTAGTAAAGCAAATTATCCGATTTACCTCATCAAAACCTATTCCTAAATGGAATTTCAAACTTGTTTCATTAGAGAGTTCACAATCACTAGCAAATTCTTCACACCCTTTTTCCTTAGCCCAGTTTTCACATTCGTTGCATAACAACTTAGCTATACCTTGTTTTCTGTATTCTTGTTCTACATAGATACCTTCGAGATATCCTACAGGACTTGAGCACGTTCCTTCCACATAATCGTTTCTTAATCTACATTGTGCTACTGCTACAGGAAGTTCACCGGAATACGCCAAAAAAATTGAAGACTCATCAGAAGCTATATCCTCCTCAAACTCTTGTTGAAGTTCCTCAAGATTATGATCTTCCCACATACGAATAAATAACTCCGTTACAATTTTGCTTTCACTTAAAATGGCTTTATGTATCTTAATCATTTTACGTTTCTCCTTCTCTTACTGTTACTTTGCAACAACTTCCTCATTAAATGAGTATGCTGTATTTAACTGCCTATACACTCATTCAATGTAATTATAATATATCCCTTTATTAGTTTACTAATTATACCATTTATGTAATAAAAAAAATAGTTTTAGTTGGAAATAAATAAAACTACCTTACATTTGGCGTTTCAAAATATTGTTATAATAAAGTTATCATTCAGAACAACCAAGAAATATATATGGATTAATTAATTATATAAATCGTAATTGAAAATCTTTAAATAAAAAATCTTTCGTCCTCGGCAATTTACCAAGGAGACGAAAGACTTTCTCTTTAAGCTGTAAAATTTCACTCAATTTTCAAATATGCAAATTAACAATCGTTGCTTTTGGTCTTGACATAGATTCAATCGAATACTTAATGCCTTGTGTTCCCATACCGGACGACTTAACACCTAGGAAAGGGAAGTGATCTGGACCACGCTCTGTTTTGTTATTGATCTGAACAGTACCTACATCTAGACTATCTGCTATGAAGAAAGCATCGTTAATATTCTGTGTAAATACAGAACTTTGTAGACCATATTCAGAAGCATTTGCGATCTCAATTGCTTCTTCTTTACTAGTAACTCGAATAACTGGTACAACAGGCCCGAATGGTTCCTCCCAAGCTAATCTCATATCTCTAGTAACATTATCAAATAGTGTTGGCTCAATAAGGTTACCTTCGCGGTTACCTCCAAGTACTAGAGAAGCTCCTTTATCTTTTGCATCTGCAATAAGTTCCATAACAAAATCAGCTGCTTTGCTACTAATTAATGGAACAACATCTAGTTGATCGCGCTCTAACGGATTGCCTATTTTTAATTGACTTATTTTTTCTTTTAGCTTTGCAATAAGTTCATCTGCAACACTATCCATTACGATAATTCTCTTTACAGCGGTACATCTTTGACCTGAATAAGAATATGCTCCAGCAACTATTTGCGTCGCAGTCATTTCTAGATCTGCATCCTCCAAAACGATTGCCGCGTCTTTACCACCTAACTCCATAAGTAATGGAACCATTTTCGTGATACCAGATATCCTTTGACCAACTTCTGTACTACCTGTAAAGTTAATAAAATTGATATCTTTATGGGTCGTTATATAGTCGCCAATCTCGCTACCTTTACCTGTAACAGTGTTTAGAACTCCATCAGGAACTCCAGCCATTTGGAAAATACGTGCTAGATATAAACCACTTAAACTTCCTTGGGTTGCAGGCTTTAGTACAACGGTATTACCAATGATAAGAGCAGGTGCAATTTTAGATGCTGCTAAGTTAACAGGATAATTGAATGGTGAAATTGCAAGGATTACACCTAGAGGTTCTCTTTTTACAACAGAAACTTTATTATTCTTAAATCCTGGGAAACTATCACCTGGAATACTTTCTCCTGATACACTCTTTCCACTATCAGCAGAGAAACGAATAAAATCTGCTGTTCTTGAAATTTCAGAATGGGCACTTTTGATATCCTTACCGATTTCTAACATCATTAACTCGGCTAATTCGTCTGTATGTTTAATAAGCAGATCCGCTGCCTTATATAAGATTTCAGCTCTTTCATTTACAGATATATGTTTCCATTTTTTTTGAGCTTCTTTTGCCGATGCAATTGTCTTATCAACTTCAGCGGAAGTCATTGCTGGTACACTTCCTACCAGACGCTGATCAAGTGGTGAGTAGATATCAATAAACTTGTTACTTTCACTTGTTAACCAAACACCGTTGTTTAGATTTCTATACTTATTCTCTGAATTTTTTATTATTTCAAACATATTATACCTCCAATCGGGATGTAATTGATTATGTGTATATAGTGTGTTACCCTTGCATAATAACACAAAGTCTATACAGACACAATAGTGTATCGTCTGTGACTTTTGTATGAAGTCGCATAGTATACCATAAGTATTAATATGTATTTATCTTAAAATTAAGTACAAATATTGAAAATACTGTTGTTAAGTAACTTTCAAAAAACAAGAAGTTACCTCTTCAGATAACTCCTCATTGTCAGTCTTTAACAGATTTTACGTAACATTTGTTGGTTGATAATAAATAATAACCTCTATATACCTCTCTTAATAATTGATAATGCTTCGTTATAATCGTCCTTATGAACATATATTTTATATTCATATTCATATTCAAGTGAAAGGTTTTCACCAAATGTTCTAGTTCTTCCAACTGAACCTGCCGAAAAAGGAGAAGGACTTTTTCGATTACGTGTTTTTACTAAATATTTTATATTACTGCCTGCTAATAAATTACGTAGATCTGCCTGTTTTACAAGATCATATGTTATAATTAATTCCTTCCTGTTGAATATAGGAATCACTTACAAAACCTCCTTACATATCTATCTTTTCTTAAGACCACACCATAAATTACCATCTATTAATATGTAGTTTTAACAACATGTATCTTTTTTATTTAGTTCTAGCGTAATGCCATGATTAGTCAAATCCCCTATGTAATTAGTGTGTATATAACTACTTAATAAAACTTCTCAGATATACGATATTTCTGTCTGGATCATAGAAGCTCATATTGATTGCCCCCCAAGGACGAGATGTTGGTTTCTCTATAATGTCTACTCCCAGTTTAACTAGTTTATCATATTCCTTATTAATATCATCTACAGTAAATGCCAAACATATATTTTGATTCGTATTATTTTTTACTGATCCATCATTATACACAGTGAGCATAGTTTCTTCTGATATAATTGTTTGATGAATGTCATCATTACTTCCATTCTCGGTTTGTAACAACGTTTTATAAAAATTCGCGAGTGCAATTACATTGTTTGTTAATAGGCTAACTTCACCAATCCTCATCAAGACACCTCCATTTAATTCATTGTATCCCATATAATTACATATATCAATATCTTCTACCCTTCTATTTTGTTTGAACCAAAATATAGTCATTGAATTAATCTTAGCGTCTAATACTTATTCTTTGATACCCGACCAAAAAACTCGGTCGGGCAACTAATCTCCTTACTTTTCTGGAAATATGTATCTGAAAAGTAATCTGACAAATGGACCTGCAAAAAATATCTGCCAGCACAATGCCATTGGAAAATTCAATGCAGTTGTTTGTATCCAATTAGCAATTAATTGTGAATTAAAACCTTTAAACAAAACAGTTGCAACAAAACTCATCATTGGGCACATGAGACACACAGTTATAGAGGAAATTGCAAGAATTACATAAATCATCTTGTCCTTACCTGGTGTCACCAGTCGAAAGGCAAGTTTTTTTGACAATGGTCCTGCAACGAGCATCTCTAGTATAAAACCAACAATACCCATAAGGATTAATTCACCAAATGCTAGTAAAAACACCTCATTCGTTACCCCTCCCTTGTCTATTGCAATGTTGTATACCACCATCGCATACACCATTACGATTACCATCATAATCGTAAATATAACACCCTGTAATTTTGTCTTTGGCATTCCTATAGTCCTCCATCTCTTTTTTGGCAGCAAAAAAAGTGAGACTACGCCTTGTAATAACTTTCATTACGATTATAAGCGTATAATCTCACTACCATTTTCATCTGCTGCCGATATTTAATTTTCTATTACTAATATATTATACGTATTAAAATAGCTGTGTGTAAGTGTTTTTTTATTTTTCTACAAAATCATGGATTATTCTATAATATGAGTGTAATTTATAAGCATATTATACAATTTCATAAATAATTTATAGAGATATGATCATAATCCTTAATTTCATGGTTTATTCAATGAAGATGATCCGTTTGTAGTGTTATATCGTTTATGTCAATTAATCTCATCTTTATAATCAAACAATATTCTATCTAAATTGGGAGATACCAATAGGACTGCATTAGGTAATATTAAGTTTTTGCACCTTTAGGCATTTGCTCAATTGCATTAATAACGTTGTAATAATCCCCTACACCCATTGCTAAAAATACTGTTCCAAACAATCCGAGAAAGATGTATTCTGGTAAAAAAACAAAAATCATAAAAGGAATAAATCCTAATATAATATCCGGTAGTAGATTCATTAAAATAAAGCGGTGTTTACTCATAGATTCTGTTCCATGAACTAAAAGAGAAAGTTTTTTCTTATTTATATAGATGGTAACATCTTCTTTAAAACATAGGGCACGTATAAGTTCCCGTGGAAGTATTGCAAGTAGAGAACATAATAGTCCTAGTACCATGCCTGAATCTGGATTTTTTCCATGAATTACAATATACGGGCATATCAAAAAAATGAGAATAGAGCCTTTAGTTAATATAAATTTCTGCATTTCTTTAACATCAAATTCTTTAAAGGGTGTTGCTCCAGGCATATGTTCTTTATATGGTAATGTAGTTGGATCTCCATTGTAATTTTTAAAATGTATTTTCAAAATATTATTCTCCTTGGTTCGCTAATTTAATATTTGTGTTAGTGGATAGCAAAAATTCAATATTATTAAGTACCTCAATAGATGTGTTCATCTCACCAATTTCGGTTTCTTCAAAGTCTCCATGGCAGTCAGATCCTGAAGTTATAATCTTATTGTTCTTACATATATTCGTAAATAAGTTCTGCTGTTCTTTCGTGTGAGAGGGATAATAACATTCAACGCCATCAATTCCCAATAAGAATAGATTATCGAGCGTCTCTTTTAACTTTTCAATAGTTAACGACTTAAAAACACGTCCTGGATGAGCTAGTATGGCCTTGCCACCTGCTAAATGAATGTTCTTAATTACATCTTCGACCGATGGAAACTTTGTCTTGTTATAAGCAGAACCATATTTGAAATAGAGTTTAAAGGAGTCCTCTAGTGTTGTTACAATACCTTTGTATTGAAAATAATGAAGTGCTTTCCAACCACCTTTTCTCCGATCGTATAAAAATCTGTCATACTCTTCTTGAGTGATTTCATTGTAATCTTTGGATAATCTCTTAATTAATTCAATATTTGTTTGCTCTAGTAAATCAGCATTACGATTAACAAATTGAATAAAATCATTATCATATAAATCAACATTATAAGCTAATATATGTATATTCGTACTACAATACATAGCATCTAATTCAACACCAGGTATACAGGTGAATCCTTTTGGTTTATCGAGCCTCATAAGCTCTCTTGAACCATTTAGTTCATTGTGATCCGTAATAGCAATTATATCAATTTGCTTAGATAAGGCTTTATCGATTATTTCTTGAGGTGTTAGTGTTCCATCAGAATAGTAAGAATGTATATGTAAATCGGCATACCTAGTAGTCATTATGCTTCCTCCAAGTAAGTTCTTTGATTATACAAATCAATTGTTATCACTAATACAGATATAGATGAAATAGATTATGGTTTTATATATTATTCTCCCTCATAATAATCATAAGTAGAGTTGTTCTTATAAAAAGCGGGATCTTGATTATGTTTTATAATACCTATTTTATCCGAATCAGGGTAATGAATTATATCAGGTGAATTTGTCGTATCAACATCAAGATATTTAAGCATTGTATCCTTGGAGGTATTTGTTATTTTATGTACCCCATGTTTGCCAGGTGGGCAAACAATCGTATCACCAGCTTTAAGGGCGATTGATCCATCTTCTGTTCTTAGAATACCATTACCTTCTATTATGTAAAAGACTTCTGTATTTACTTCATGATAATGGTATGGATAATTACTTTTCAGTGGTGGAATCTCGTAGAATGCTACATAGCATTGATTAATCTCAGAACTTGGTGTTACTTTCTTCTTGTAGTATTCATAAGGGTCATGAATATGTTTATGCGTAGGAGTAATTTCATTTTCGTTTATAACTATAATTTTGTCAGTCATATTAATTCGCCTCCGTGAAATCAAAATAAATAAACATACTTAATTTTGTTGTGATTCAACCATCTTCATTTTGAAAGTAACAAACTCTTTATAACCGGAATAGATTTCAATTGGGATATAGAGTAGAGCTATTATTAATAGTGGTAAGATGGGATTATCTATACTACCAATTTTAATATTTAAGATAAAAAATACTAAAAAATAACACACTCGATATCTTATGTAACTAAAATATTTAGCTGGAATAAAAGTCTCCTTTTTCTCTTGGAAACTCATGACACTTATCCAGACTATAAAAGCTAGAGACATTAGTATACTAAAGAAGTAATGATTCATTCTAAAAATGTTCATTAACAAACCTACAATAGGAATAGAAAGAACAATAAAGGATGTGAAGATTCCTTGAAGAACTAATTGTTTTTTAAAGGTTTTCTCATTATATATTTTTGCAATATCTCTATAATCATGCAAATCCATAGTAAAAACTCCTCCCTAATATATTACAACTATTCTATCTCAAAATCCATAATATTACAACGCAATACATTCTAAAATTAGGTTCAATAACAGAATCACTTAACTCACATCACTCTGCATCTTTCTCTTAAAGATTAATACTGCCAATAGATAAATCACAACTGCATATACAACTATTATAGCGAAAGGTTTTAATAGATCACTGTAATCACCACGCAATGCCATTCTTGCGGCAGTTACCCCATGATAAAAAGGAAGCACCTTGCACACTTTAGCTAAAGCCCCACCGATACCATCGACATCCATCCAGATACCGCCTAACATACAAGATGCTGTAATAATGATGGAACAGATACCTGGCGCTGCCTTTTCATTTAATAAGGTTGCAAAAAACAGTCCAAATCCAATGAACAATAATGCGGAAGGAATAAGCACTAACATACAAAGGATTATATTAAGTATACTAAAGCTATAACCATGTATGCCTCCAATTATAACTGCTGCTAGGAAGGTGAATATGGATTGTAGGATTGCAATTATAATTACGGGATACGTGTATCCGATTATGAACTCTCTTGATTTAATAGGTGCTGCGTATAGGCGTATTAAGAAAGCGGTAGATCGATCTTTTGATACCTGCAAACAAGTAAATAACATTACAAAGGTTAAACCGAATACTGCAATGCCAGGAGCAAGGTTCTGAATCTGAAATATATCCATATTGGCTTCTTTCGGAATGCTTTGATTAATAATAGACATAAGAATTAACATAAGTAACGGAAATCCGAGACAAAAGATGTAACTTAGCGGATCTCTAACAATCTCTGTAAACGTTCTTTTTCCAAACACAACACTATTCATCTCTACACCTCTCCTTCAGCGATTGCTATGAAAGCAGCTTCTAATGTGTCTTTCTCAGTCAACTCTTTTAATTGTGCTACCGTACCACAGGCTTTAACTTCACCATCAACCATAACAGCTACTTGATCCGATAAACTCTCCGCTTCTTCCATATAGTGAGTTGTTAATACAATGGTTACTTTTTCTTTTAAGTCTCTAATAATATTCCAGAGGCCTTTCCTAGCAAGTACATCAAGGCCTAGCGTTGGTTCATCAAGGAATAATACTTTGGGCTCACTAATTAGAGCCATAGCAATACTAAGTCTTCTTTGCCAACCACCAGATAAAGTTTTGGCTTTACTCCTTCGTATCTCTTCTAGAGAAAACTGATTTATAATTTGCTCTACTTTTTCCTTAGCCTCTTGTTTTGACATACCATAGATTCTAGCCATAAACAGTAAGTTTTCTTCTACAGTTAGGTTAGGTGCTACGGCTGTTTCTTGTGTAGATATATTACTAATGGCCTTTACCTCATCTAATTCGGTTACGATAGTATGTCCACATATATAGGCATCGCCACTTGATGGCTTTGATAACCCAGTTAACATGCGTATGGTAGTTGTTTTTCCTGCTCCATTTACTCCAAGTAAAGAGAATAGAGATCCTTCTTCTACTTCGAAGGTACTATCTTTAACGGCTATTTTGTTACCAAATTCTTTTCGTAAATTCTTTACTAAGATTGCACTATTCATAAAACCCTCCTCACTGCACGAGGCAAATAGCCTATGTGCAAATACATCAATCATTTCTCAATTCTTCTAGCTTTTTGTTGATTTGATTAACTGAATCTTTGCAATTACGATATTGGATTATCCAAGTAATAACGTAAGAAACTAGGTAACTAGTAACAATTGTTATGAAAGAAAAACTATTTTTCCCTAGATCCCAACATAGAATAGATACTGGTATCCATACCATTGCAGTTAATATAAAATATAAAACACTTTGCAAGAGTAAACTAATACGTTCAAATTCCATAATGATTGACCAAAACCCAAAGGCAGCACTTGATATACCAATCAATATCCATTGAACGAGTAAAGCCATTGTTCCAGAAGAAAATCTTGCTGCAAAATCCGGTAAGATGGGAATAAAATCTGGTTTATTTACTGCTGCCATAATAATGATGCTTAATATCACATTGATTACTATCGCATATAAAAAACTGTTAATACCTCTTAAAATACCTTTTTTCAACATATCCTATCACCTCAAATTCCCAATGCTTTCTTAATCTTCGTTACATATCGACGAGAAACATAAACTTCCTTATCACAATCAAGATACATATGAATTGTACCTGTTAAACTTGTATCCAAACGTTTTATTTTTTTAATATTAACGATTTCAGAATTTGAAACTCGTATAAAACGACTTTCATCAAGTTCCTGTTCCAATTCATACAACCTCTGATGTAATCGATAGATACCATTAACGGTTGCTGCATAAACCTTAAGGTCTTGCGTATAGATATGTATAATATCGGCACTAGATAAGATACAAACCTTATCTCCATCATAAGCTGTAATCCCAGCATTTACTGCTGATTCAACTGTGTGAAATATTTTCCTTACTTCTTTGGTATTCTCTTTGGCACAAATAAGTATTTGTGTATCTTCGTATTTCTTATCAATTATTAGTTTGATTTTCATGTTTACACCCATGCTTTCTGAAACTGTCTATAGTATAGTTTTCCGAATACAAAAAGAAAACAGGAAATCGATAAGTGGTCGTTTTCCTGTTATAAGTGGTTTAGTTCCTTTATATAATATACGTAAATGGTACAATCATCTCCTCATTGATTCCTAATTCCTTCAGTTTACATATAGAGTCTTGTTGTGAGTTTTCGTCAGCATGTCCCGGTATGATAGGAACTTTAATGGCGTATCTATTAGAAGGAACCCTTTGTTTTATTAACGTTAGATTTGTTATGACTTGATCATTGTTTTCACCAGTATATTCTCTATATATTTGTGGATTCATTGATTTAATATCTATTATAAATGAAAAATTCTCTTGAATTAATGGTTCTAGACAATTAGTTGGTACGTTGAGGGAAGTTTCGATGGTTAAATTCCATTCATTAGGACATAAACTTGCAAATCGTAATAAATTCTTCCATTGTAAAAGAGGTTCCCCACCTCCGAATGTGATTCCCCCATTGGTATAGAGAAAATAACTATGGTCGATGGAAAGTTGTCCAATTAAATCTTCTTCGCTTACAGTCTTTATCAAATCATTCCTTAGCAATAATTCATTATTAATACAGTATGCGCAAGATAACGGGCAACCTGGTAGTGCTACTAAAGAGGTAATACCAACTCCATCAATATTAATACGATGCCGATTGATCCATAGAATATTCATGGTTTCACGTAATCTCTAAAGTAAATTGTAGAAGAATTACTATTTGCTTCGCAATCTTGATTGATTGGTGGTATCTGCTCCTCATCTTCATCGGTCCACGCAACATCACCATTTAGCTGATTATTATAATCAATATTTTCATCTATGACTGCCTCTCCACCTAATTCTAAGTTATCATTACTGTTTAGTGTACAAGAAGACATTGTTATCGAAGTAGCCACAAGTAATCCAGCCACCATGGTTTTTTTCTTCCATGTGTTACCTTTATGTTGTTGCTTCTTTATAGCATCGTTCAGTAGTTTCTCTTCTGCTTGACACTTAGGACAAGTTCCACTACAATACCCATTATTGTGACATTCAGTTTGATTTAATGATATGCCAAGTTCATCTGCCATTTTTTTTCTTATATCTTTTAACTGCTCGCAACGTACCTTGTTTAATGAATCTTGTTGTTCTAGAGATATTCTCATGATTACTACCTCACTTCATATTTTTTTAGGTTAGTACCTTTTCATCAATTAGACGATTTCACTTGTAGTAAGGTTCCAAAGATTAACTATTATTTATTAAAGAACTAAAAATTTATGAATTCGATATGATAACTATTTAGCATATACATAATTTTACCATATTGTGCTATGAATTATCAATATACAAGGTGATTTTTAACAAGAAAGTTATATTCATTCCTATACATTTTTATTTTTGTGTAGTATAATAGAGAAAATAGAAATTTATGGAGGTGTTCGTGTTATGGATGATGAACTGAAAATCAAAATGTACTCATTTACGCTGGATTGTATAGATGCACTTGATTTAGCAAAATTCTATGCGGCGTTACTCAATTGGGAAATAGGATTTAGTAATGAAGAATGGGCATGTGTATGCGCTCCAGGAACAGGTCAGGGTACGTATCCTGGCATATTGTTTCAACAAAATCCAGAGTATAAACCACCTGTGTGGCCGGAGGAGCCTGAAGCTCAACAGCAAATGGCACACCTAGACTTCGCTGTTAATGATTTAGAAAAAGCAGTTCGATATGCAATCCAATGTGGAGCTACAATTGCAGAAGAGCAATTTTCTGATAATTGGAGAGTTATGTTTGATCCCGCCGGACACCCTTTTTGCTTATGTCAAATGAAAGATATATTCGGAAGTGCTCATTTTGCTTTATTATAAATATTAGAATAAAGTAAATTAGAAATCTAGTTCTTCTACAGTAATAGAGGTAGGAATTATACTCCTACCTCTACTTCACATACAAACCACATTTTCTATTTTTATTTCTTTATCTATTTCTATTACAAGGTTAACTATTCTTTAAATAAAATGTTCTTTATATCGTCTACTATAATATTTTCCTTTAAGTGATAGCGTTCATATAGTTCATCCATGCTAATACGATCTGTAAATTCCTTAGTTGCACCAAAGTTTAATACCTTCATATCCGTATCACCATAGAATCTAGTGATTTTCTCACCAAAGCCACCATCAAGGATTCCATCTTCTAGTGTAATAACTAACCTATGATTATCTAATAAGCTTGTTAACAAACTACTATCAATTCCCGTTATATACCTTGGGTTGATTAAGGTAGCTTGAATTCCTGTTTGTTCTCTCAACATATCTTGAACTTTTTCTCCAAGTTGATAGAAGGAACCTAAACCGATTATAGCAACCTCACTACCATCAACTGTTTTTTGATATACATTAATATTGTCGAAATCACAAATTAACTGTTCTCCAGTGGATATTACATTCATATTAGGTACACGAATGGCAACTGGTTGTTTGGTTTGATTCATACCCCATTCTGTCATAGCCAATAATTCTTCTTTGGAGGTAGGTGCTAGATATACAATGTTAGGGATATTAGAGATTAGGGGAATATCAAATATTCCAAGATGAGTTATATCGCCTCCGGAAATACCACCCCAGTGCACCATAATTAATGCAGGATTGTTATTGATTGCTAGATCTTGGGATAATTGATCATATGTTCTTTGAATAAATGAGCTTAATAAGGATAAAACTGGTTTCCCACCTTGTGATGCAATACCTGACGCTAACGCTATAGCATGTTCTTCTGCTATTCCAACATCTACATATTGATCCTTTAGATCAGCTTCCTTTCTAAAGTAGTTAAAACCTACTGGACCTGGTGTAGCTGCAGTAATTACAACAACTTCTTTATCCTCTTTTGCTTTTTGAACGAAGAATTTGCCTAAGATATCTTCATAGCTTTCAATCATTTCTTCCATAAATGGTTTCTTTGTTTCTAGATCAAATGGCATTGTCCAGTGAAAAGCTTCTTTTTGTTCTTCCGCGTCTTGATAACCTTTACCTTTAATTGTATGCATATGCACCACTACTGGATGGTCAATATCTTTTACTGTTTGAAATATGTTTATTAAAGCTTCTACGTTATTCCCTTCCTCAACATAATAATAATCAAATCCTAAGGATTTAAAGAAATTATTCTCTGCTTTTCCATTCGTTTCTCTTAACAAATGAAGATTCTTGTATAAACCACCGTGATTTTCGGCAATTGACATATCATTATCATTGACTATAACAATAAAATTATTGCCTAATTCTACTGCATTGTTTAAGCCTTCATATGCTTCTCCCCCACTTAAGGAACCATCGCCAATCACTGCGATGATATTCTCTTTAGCTCCTTTTAAGTTTCTAGCTTTTGCCAAACCGCATGCCAAACTTACAGAAGTTGAAGTGTGTCCTATAGTAAAGAAATCGTGTTCACTTTCTTCAGGAGCTGTAAATCCTGTTACAGAGCCGTATTTATCTGGATTAGTAAACGCTTCTTTTCTTCCTGTTAGAATCTTATGAACATAGGATTGATGAGATACATCATACACAATTTTGTCAACAGGTGAATTGAATACATAATGTAATGCGATTGTAGCTTCTACCATACCTAAGTTAGGCCCGAAGTGACCGCCAGTAGTACTGATTTTATGAATTAATGCATCTCTTATATCAGTGGATAGCGAGGTTAACTCCTCAATTGTTAAATTTTTCAAATCCTTTGGATTGGTTACTTTGTTTAATATATTCATAATTAAATCCATGCACATCACATACTATATAGACGAAGTCTATTGTATGATATTCCTTTTCATGGTTGATAGATGGCGATGCATGGCTCCTTTCATAGATTTTCTAATTCTTTCAACCAATTTCATTCTTCCACAACAATATTATTTTATTGAGCAAGAATCCGAATAATGAATTGCTTCTGTTCCAGCTTCAATAGCTGTCTCATAATAAGATATCTTATGCTCTATTGTATCAAGCAATTGATTTAACTCCTGCATTTGCTTATGAACAGCAGCTTTCCTATCTAAAAATAGCTGTAATCGTTCTTCCAAGGTATTATCACCATCAGCACATAAATCCATGTACCTTCTGATGTCTTTAATCGATAACCCTGAGTTTTTAAGACATGTTATAATACCTAATGACTTGAAATCGTCCTCTTTAAAAACCCTTGTACCATTTGGTTTCTTATCAACAAAAGGAAGTAGTCCTTCTTTATCATAATAACGAAGTGTGGGGACCGTAACTCCCATTCTTTCTGCTGCTTGCTTAATTGTATATGTCATAGAAAACTCCTTTCAAACTAAGTACTTAATTTAACCGGTGTTACTATAATAAAACCTAAAGTTAACTTTAGGTCAATACCTTTTTTAAAAAAATAATTATTTAATATTTAAAGAGGTTACTGCAAAATTATATTGGCAACAACCTCTTTAATAATAGAATTATTTTAATAGTTTAATAATTAGAAAACTAGGAGTCTGTATAAACGAATCATATCGATTATAGAATCGTTCTTTCCATTCTAATGGTGGTGCTGGTTCTTCTACCTGAAGGATATGAAAACCAGCTTTGATAATTGCATTAAAATAATCACTAAATGTATGATGATAACTGCTACTTAAGTAATTGTTAATGGAATCATTGTATTCAATCCAAGGTTGAATGTAAGAACGTAGACTTTTGTCTAGATATCTAATATTCCAATCCTCATCCGAAGGGAAAATACCTCTTTTATCAATAGGATAACCAGCCGTATAGACAGGATTCATCAAAGTAATAATACAACTACCTTCTTCATTTAATAAATTGAATAATTGGTAAAATAATGTGTCAAGATCAAGGATATAGTGAAAGGTTGTTGAGGAAAATATAAAATCTACTTTATTCATCTTTAATCGATCCAAATTATTGAGATCACCTTTTGGAAGATAGCATTTGAATGATTCCGTTGTGCTTTGTCTCGGGCAATATCTAGCATCTGTTGAGATAGATCAATTCCTGTAATTACATCAGGTTCTTCATTCTCTAATAAAAACGTAAACCTACCAGTACCACAGCCTAAATCTAAAATCCTCTTGCCTTTTATATTGGGTAGCATTTTCTGTACACAAGGCCATTCAATAGAATAACTATATGAATCTGGGTTCTCAGTAAAATTCTCGTATGCCATAGCCATAACATTCCAATTTTCTTCTATTGTATTCATAAAATCTCTCCTCCTGTTTTTTATAAGAATATCAATCTCTATCACATAATACTAGGATTAGAATGACTTTATCTATTATCGTAATGTTCTTAAACCATAATTAGGAGTATTTTAATATAATACGAGAATCGCACATATCTAAAAATATTGTGCGACCCCTGTTTATTGGTATTCAAAATTAATCCACCAATGTTAACGAACAATGCGCATCGTGAACAATTACTTGCTTTGGAGTGTGTAATTCAAATGTCAAATATATTGGTTCATCACAATGTTCTGTTGAGAAGAATATATCATTACCAATTATAAATAATGGTACTTGTGAATTATTTATACAGTACTTTGAAAAACAAAAGATGTTCTTACTTCCATTGTTAGAATCTATATTAACTTTTATCTGTAGGCTGTTATCTCTAGATTTATATAGTTCAATTAAGCATAACGAAAAAGAAATTTTGTATATACCATTTCTAGTTAATACTATTTTCCCAGTATCATTGAGTGATGCAATTTCATTCCCACATGCAAAGCGAGTATTCCAGCACAACGGAGAATTATTATACCATTTGAAATTAGTGCATACTTCTGTGAGATATACAAAAGAACTTTTACATGTTCCATCATGTCCTGGTGGTCCAATAGGACCTTGTTCACCAGTTTCTCCTTTCGGACCAGTTGCTCCTCTTTTTCCACAAGCTCCTCTTGGACCAGTGGGCCCCGTTGGTCCTATGCCAAGATCTATTGTTTCTAATACCCTTTGCATTTTGCCCTTTAATACAAGCTGTGTTTCCGTAATTTTTTGTAGTAAAGATTCCACGCTTGCATTTACAGCCAGCAACTCATCATTGGAAGGATCGCATTCTTCATCTAATTTTTTTATTATATATTGAATCTTTTCCCCTTCAGCATTGATAATATGACTCAATGCAAGCTCCTCCATTGCTATGGAAGCTAATATCATATCAAGGGCTTTTTCTCTTGTTAAGTCTACACTTATCGGAGGAAAATCTGGCATTGACATAGTTTGACCTCGATTTTTTTGATTACTTTATCATATTCATATAAAGTTGTCCCTGTCGCAATAGAATTCTGTTGAAATAAGATTCATAATTTTTGATTATAAGAATATGAATGTAAAAAAACAGATGGTGCTATGAATAAAATTAGTTTATGTATGATTGTACGAAATGAAGCCAGAAATATTATTCAATGTTTAGAGCATGCTTTACCTTTCGTGGATGAAGTCGTCATAGTTGATACTGGTTCAACCGATGCAACAATAGAAATCTGTGAGAAGAAAAAAATTAAAGTTTACTCAATTCCTTGGGAAAATGACTTCTCAAAAGCGCGAAACTATAGCATTGAAATTGCGAAATACGATTGGATATTGTGCCTAGATGCGGATGAGGAGGTTATTATTGAAGATCCTATAGCTTTTAAAGAATCATTAACAAATAATCAAGATTTATTTTATGTACAAATGCAGCATTATGAAACCCACAATCTTGACAACTTAAATAATTCGCATGTTTCGTATCATTTTCGACTATTTAATAAAAGTTCATCACTTACTTATGAAGGGAAAATCCATGAAAGACTTCAGATAAGCAATAAAATGCGGTATACTTTGAATAAATTTATAAAAATTAACCATTTTGGGTATGGTCAAAATAATAAGAATGAAAAATGCATACGAAATTTAACTATGTTGTTAGAGGATTGGAATAAGACACCCGATAATATGTGGTTGAATTATCATATCGCTTCCGAGTTTTTTAAACAAAACGAAATTAGTACTGCTTACAAAATGGTAAATCGAGCACTTCAATTAAGTATTGATAATAATTGTAAACCGCCTGCTATATACTATAAATTAAAATACGAAATTTTGCTATATGCACGAACGACTGTAAATGTTTAGAAAGTTTAGAGAAGGCAATTTTATTATATCCAGATTATATTGATTTGTATTTCTATAAAGGAATTGTATTGGAACGTACCGCTGAATATAAAGAAGCAATTAAGACATTTCAACTTTGTTTGATACCGAGTGAAGTTAACTGCGGATATCTTTATTTAGTCGGAGTTAATTCTTTTCTATCTTCTTATCATATATATCTATGTTATTCATATCTTCACCTAGAAAAAGAAGCAGAGAGAGAGTTGGAACAAATCAACATGAAATATCCATTATTATGTAACTTTTTGTCATCTTATGATAACTTATACATATAATGAATTAAATACAAAATTGGAGTGTTTCTATGTCACAACCTACTTTTCCTTCCTTAAGTCCTAGTATAACTAGAGAAGATGCCGTTAATCAAATTATATCTTCTATTGCTTATGAAGAACTGGGCTTAAGTCATATTATTAATACCGAGGGCGAAAAGCTTCAGTATATTATAGGTACTATTCCTGGAGCAACTGGCCCTGCTGCAACCGTTGAGGATGTTCTTGCCGCTAATGATAGTGTAAAGTCTACTTTAGACGCTATTTCTCAGAATCAATTATTATATAAGAGTAAACTTCAAACAGTATTGGCAGCTTCACCTTTAACTGGACCAACTGGCCCAACAGGTGCTGCTGGAGCAACAGGCCCTGCTGGTGGTCCTACCGGTCCTACTGGTGCTACCGGTCCTACTGGTCCTACTGGAACAGCTGGAACCAATGGTCTTGCTGGTCCTACCGGTCCTACTGGTGCTAATTTCACAACTACAACTTCTTTTGCTGCTAATACTACTACAGGAACACCACTTGCAGTTGTTACATCCGGAACAACAATACCTCTCCCAGACAATCAAGTATTACCAACTGGTATAACTGTTAATGGTGCTAATACCGTATTCACTGTAGCTACGGCTGGTAGATACCGTATCTCCTATAGTGTTAACCTCACAGCTGGTGTTCTTCTTGGAACACGAGTTTTAGTTAATTCAAATCCTGTAGCAGCTTCTTCGATTAATGCTGTATTATCGTTATCTAGCTATAAAGCTGAATTTATTACCGATTTAACCGCAGGGTCAACTGTGGAACTACAATTGTTTGGCGTTACTGTAAGTGCAACATTATTAACTGGTTCGGGTTCTCAGGGCGCAGCTCTTATGATAATGCGTCTAAGCTAATAAGGGGGGATAAATATGTCATTACCAAGTTTTCCAAGTATTACCCCTCCTATTACACGAGAGGATGCTTTAAATCAGTTAATATCTTCAATCGCTTCCGAAGAATTAGGTATGAGTCACATACTCAATGCTGAAGGTGAAAAGCTACAATATATATTAGGAACACTTCCAGGACTATCAGGCGGACCTGCAACGTATCAAGAAGTATTAGATGCGAATGATAGCGTATCTGATTTATTAAATAGTTCGATGGAGTTAACGTTTCTATTAAAGAACAAATTGGATTTGGCAATGAATGCTCCATCAATTCTAGGTCCTACTGGTCCAGCTGGATCAACTGGTGCGGATGGTACCTTTGAAGGTGCTACTGGCCCAACTGGTCCAGCTGGTCCTAACGGTGCTAATGGTACTATTGGAACCAATGGTGCTACTGGACCTACAGGAGCATTTGCCCCAACTACCACTACCACAACAGCTGGTTCTGCAGCTAACATTAATACTCTAGGAACTATTTTAACCGTCCCTTTAAGTGGTACACTTACTCTTTCTTTACCAAATGCTCAAGTTTTTTCACCCGATATTACAGTAAGTGGCGCTAATTCTGTTTTTACTGTTGCTAATGCAGGCACTTACAGATTATCATATAGTGTCAATACTACCCTTGCTTTATTACTAGGCACTAGATTATTAGTAAACGGATCACCATTAGCAGGATCTATTATCTCTCCATTAGTTAGCGTATCTAATTATAACAATGAAGTCGAAGTTAATTTAACTGCTGGAAGTACTATATCACTACAATTTGTAAATACGACAATACTACCTGTACTTGTTACGTTAATCTCAGGTGTAGGAGCTTCTTTAATGATTATAAGGCTGAATTAAAATAGCTATATAACAAAATAAGTTAATAAGACATAAAAATTCCAACTTTAAAAAACAGGAGATACTTTCTTTTAAGAAGTACCTCCTGTTATAAAGGGAGCCGATCATATTTTATTGGTTTATAATGCTTTATTTCTCATCCGTTCATTATATTTCAATATCAATTGCTGCTCTATCAATTCGAATACTCTTGCATAATTCAGATATTTTAACGTGGCGTGGATTGACTTTATATGTATTTAAGTCCTCAAGTGAATCAAATTCAGATATTAGGCAAGCATCGAACTTATTATTATCATTAATACTCTCTTTTACTTCCATATACTTAATCTCTGGAATTACTCCGTATAACGATCTTAAACCGTCTAAAAACTTTTTCTTATTTTCCGCTTCATTTTCTTTAAATTTCCACATAACAATATGTCTAATCATAGATTTCCTCCTAAATGTGTCTAGTAGTTTAAAATTGTTTCATCTATTGAGTATTGAATCTCAATGTTATCACTCTCAAAATAAGTGTCGACACCACCCGGGAGTACCCAATTTACACTAACGCTTCCCGGTTGAAAGTAACCATTCTGCTCTTTGTAATCAGAATAGGTTACATACCACGGTACCAGCGAGCTGCCTTTCCCGTTTTCGTCCATATATCGGTCATTCGTATCAAAACGTATTATGTAGCCATTATTGTCAAAAGTAAATCTTCCCTTAGCAGAAACGCCCTTCCATGTAAGCTCACCTTCAACGGTGTGGTCGTCAATAACTGTCCATGACACATACTCCTGTAAAAACAAGGACGGCATATATACTGCGTCGGCAAGCGTCGTTATCAACTGACCCTGATCCATCTCTGCCCCGGTAGAACGAAAAAGCTGAAACTGCTTGGCAAGAACACCTGTCATAGAGCCGAATCCGTCCAACAAACTGTCTTTAGCCTGCAATGGAATTCCCGCAATTTTTCCTCTCAAAAAAGCGTGTCGGTCAGGTCTGTTTACAAAATTAACTTGCATGAAATTAATCTTAATTGGTTCTTTTCCCGCCGACATACGAAACTTTGTGTTGTGAAAATATATTAACATGTTATTCATAAAGGGCTTTCCTATATAACCCCCATTGATTATATGCTGACGGAGTAGAGCAGGTAGTTCTGTAACACAATCTTCTGTTAATATACTTTGTGTGCTTCTATTTCTATTGGTTTCAACCAAAGAGCTTTTTACATCTATCAGATATTGCTTCCAAAGTCTGCTGCCGGGCATTGCCAAGTACATCACTAAGATTGTTAATGCAATCAAAACTATTACTAACCAAATCATATATTCCACCTCATGTTTCAAATATAGATAATATTTGTAATCATACCCCAGTAATTTTATTGTGTCAACGTAATTCTAGATACAGAAATACCGCCCTGTTTATCCAATGGGCGGTATACTGTGTAATGTGATAACATATATTTTATAGGGTTGCCCTATTATCGGTCTATTGCAGTTTCATACTACGGCTCCTTGGACCAACCGCTATTGTTTTATATCCTAACAAACTTTATATACTATTAGTATAAGAAAACTTTTTAAGCTTTTTTAGTGCATTTATTAAAGGTCTATATAAAACCAATGCAAGAACGAAATTACCCATACAATGAATGACATCCCATGGAATTCCTGCTATCCACCAAGCAAATGCTGTCCTAACACCACCAATAAATAGATACAATAGGGAACCAAGCGCTCCAAAACATAAACCATATATACCAGATACGATGCTCCAAAACCAAACAGAGTCTTGTTTACGAAACACATAGGCTATAATCGCAAGTATGGGCCAGATATAGAGATACATAATAGACCAAATCCCCATTCCCCAGATAAAAGTCTCAATACAAGTGAATATTATGATTGAATAGAATACTCTATAGCCAAATGTTAGAGTGAATACGATTATTAATAAGGATACAATCTCGATATTAGGTAAGAAGGATAATGCCATCTTTGAAGCAATCAAAGTGGCGGTCATTATACCTATAAGTGCAACATCATTAACAGTTAATTTACGTTTTTTATCTAATTTATTGTGCTTCATATGATATCTCGAAAGAATCTCCGTCGTATACTGGTTGTGTTTCTATACCGTTATTGCATAACTCCCCATTAACAGAGAAAGACCAAAACGCACCGTTGGCATCATAATCAGCAGTTACTCCATTAATTGTTTTAACAAATAATCCATATTGGGATTCTTCACCTTCGATCTTTAAATCTTCAATCTCCTCTAACGCGTCTCTTAAGAATTCAGCATCCGTTTTGTTATTATATGTCGTACTAGTTCCTTTGTCATCAATTACTGTAACAGTAATTGATTTTGAACCTTCCACTGGCTTTGGCGAAAATATTTTATAGGCACAAATTGCTCCTACTACTAATACAACTAAAATAGCTATACCAAGAATTATTTTCTTACTACTCATTTTGCTTTTTTCTTGTTCCATATGTGTTCTCCTTTTCTAATAAAAATATCCTTTTCATACAGGAAGGTTTACCTGAGTAAAAGGATACGCATAAAAAGGCATATGTAGAGTGCAATTTCATTAACGTACAACCAGTTACTCGTGGTTAGGCAAAGCCTTTGTACCAGTCATGGCAGGTCTCCTGACTTTCAGATCATAGAATGTAACCATCTTCCCAGTTTCCTAGTGACTTAACGTGTATAACGTTGGTTACAAACTCCCTGATTACAGTGACGAGTTCGTACAGGATTCGCACCTGTTTCCCTTTTCACCAAATAAAATTACTTTATTTGACACCTATGACATAATATTGAATTTCTAAATCATTATATCTTATATATATACATATCGCAAGACTTTCAATAATATTCCTTAAAGTTGTTATTCCCTTATACACACATAAATATACCTTAGTTCTATTTTTATAGTTCGATTATGATTAGTCACACTGAACTGCAAGTTATGATAAACCACTATTCACAATGACTAAAAAGTCATAATGACCCGGAGTTCATAATGACTAAGTGGTCATAATGACCCATTGGTTATTCCAACTAATGGTGTACGAATTTGACTGTAGTCATTTTAGCTCAGTAAATAATACTGTGTTAGCTTCATTCTGGATACTTACTCAATATGAATTTACTTATATTATGCTTTCCTTCATTCTATTTTCTTCAAAAATATACTTTCTATCACATATCATGCAGATCTGTTCTTTATGTGTAACGATAATTACTGTCTTACCTTTTAGATAGGTATCAATAAGTTCGATCATCTTAGTTTCAGTAACATCATCTACGTTACTTGTAGGTTCATCTAAAAAATAGATTTCTTTATTTATCAAAAGTCCACGAACTACATTCAAACGTTGTCTTTGACCGGTTGATACGAATACTCCACGCTCACCAAGTAAAGTATCAAGTCCTTTCTCTTGTTTGGATAGCCAATCGGACATACCCACTACATCAAGCATCTCATACAGTTGTTCATCTGATATTGCCTTATTACCAAAGGCTAGATTCTCTCGTAATGTAAGGTCTAACATCTCCGTATCCTGTGCGATATATACGGCATCAATGTTTTTGTTTAGTGGTTTTCCATCAAGAAACATGGTATCTGTAGTTTCTATAATACCTGATAATATCTTAAGTATTGTTGTTTTTCCCTGACCACTTTCACCAGTAATACAGATTCGCTCGCCTTTATAAATATGGAATTCTGGTATTGTAATCGTTAATGCTTCTTCGTTTGAATCATATTGATATTCCAAACTATGTACTGCTATCTCATGAAATGTATCACTTATAGACGTAGTGGTATAAATCTTAGATTGATCTCTGATAATCCCATCCATTTCCCTTTGTGATGCACAGAAGATGTTATAATCTCTTATAAATCCAGATATATTTCTGTTATTAAAAACTAGCTGTATAGTAATTAAAGATAAATATGACATGAATTCAACAATTGGAAATGATGAATTTTTCTTATATAATGCAAGTGCTACAAACATACAGATTGGACATAATAGGTAATTTACCGTTTTATATAGTGTAAAGCCAAGTTCATTGCCAACAAGGTATCGCCTCGTTGCTTGCAAGTTTTCTCGCTGAACATTCCGTGATTTATGCATAATAAAATCTAAACCACGCAATTTCTGAACAGTTGAGATGTTGTTAATCCCATCCATGAATATTCTTGTTTGTTCTCCTTTTACAACAGTCATCCTTTTTAGATGCAAAGATAGAAACCTAGAGCAAATCATACGAATTGCAATGGATAACAAGGATAATGCTAATATAATAATAGAAAACCATATAGAATAATGGGTTATATATACCATTAGGTACAGTATATAGATGAAACTAACTGTTGCTAACAATAAACTGTTTAATAGAGTAGATTTTTTCTCAATTAATTGTGTTAATATACCAGCAATATAGCCCGTATTACCCCGTTGTAAGGATTCCGGCTTGGTATAATACAACTTTTCATAATAATAGTCATAGCTAGAATTACTTACATATGCTTGTATAACTCCATGCATACAATCCAATATGAATTCTAGTAATTCCCACAACAGTATATACACAATGAAAAAGGTTGCTGCTTGAATAAACTCACTTTTAACTAAATGTGCTGATGTAGTCTTAGATAGTGCAACTGTCATATAAGAATTCATAAATGACCATATTAAAGTAAATATTACACTGGGGATTAATAATTTCTTAGGGATTCCTGAGAACAATTTTTTAAACATGTGTACTCCTCCTACTCGTTTTAAGTCCTATTAGTTTACAAGCGACAAAAAACCGATGTTTTGCTCGCACAAAACATCGGTCCTACTGTCCAATTAATATGAAGATCTATGGAAGGATTTATGTTTTATGGTAGCAAAATAAATCGGTATACATAATGACTTTACCGATTATCACTTGTAGCATACTAATTTTGCACACATTGTATTTTGCTATCATAACATTACGTCCTTTCAGATATTTCTAACAATTATAGCACACATATTCCCTTTGTCAACCAATTAATTCCATATAGCTTGCTGAACTTTTGATGAAATCAATCTGATTATCTGCACCAAAGTGCTCAATAGCAAAGTAACCAGTATACTGATTCTGTAATAACTTAGTTACAATTTCACCAATTGGCATATAGCCGCTTCCAGTAGGGCAAGCTGCCATACCTTTGTTATATATACCATTCTCATCTCTTTTCTCTTCTATACCTCTATCTTTACAATGTACATGAACAATATATGGTTTTAAAAGTTCATAACCTATTAATACGTTTTCATCGCTATACACAAAGTTACCTGTATCTAAAGTAAATCGAAGGCCTGGAACTTCTTTCATAAACCATAATAGTTGGTTAGCTCTTGCGTATGGAGCAGTATTAGAATCAAAATCCTCCAACGTTACAGTAATATTACTTTTAGATGCAATTTGGGTAAGTTCTGTTAATGCTTCCATCATCTGAAGCACTTTGGAATTCTTATTCATTTTTTTGGTGGTTGTATCCTTATTATCCGATACTTGGTTTATGATAAATGCTTCCTCCTCAGTAAGGAAACCTGGAACTACTAAAATCTTATCTGCACCTGTTCTCTTAGCCGCAAGGATATGTTCTATTCCATAAGAAAGGTCAATGGAATTACCAAAGTCATAAAATTCATAGATACAACTGATTTCCATATCAAGAGCACGAAGATTTTTCATGATGATTTCTTCGTTCTCAAGTAGGCATGTTAGATTAATTTCTATCCCCTTAATACCGCAGGATTTTGTAAGTTGCAATGCTTCTTGTATAGTGATGTTTTGTTGCTCACAAGCTTCAAGTAGATGATCATAAAATACTGATATTTTCATATTATTTACTCCTATGTTTGATTATATAGACGATACATAATTATTCGTTAAGTCTAATGTGAATATTCTAACGGTATTTTTATCTCGGGACAATCTAGGCGTTCTAATTTATGAAACTGTGGTTTTGCCCAGTAAACTGCATTATGTAGGATTGTCTGTATTTCTTTTTGATAATATACTGGGTATTCTTCATGTCCTGGTTGAAAGTAAAATATTTTCCCAAGTCCTCTAGTAAAAGTCACTCCACTTCTGAAAACTTCTCCACTTGCAAACCAACCCATGAAGATAACATCATCAGGTTTTGGTATATCAAAATATTCACCATATGCTTCTTCGTGTGGAATTTCAAATTGCATTGGAACACCTGCAGCAATTGGATGTGCTGGTGCAGTACACCATAGTCGTTCTCGATCATCATGTCTCCAACGTAATGTCATTGATGTACCAAGTAATAGTTTTAATGGTTTGCTATAATGTCCAGAATGAAGTACGATAAATCCCATTCCCATATGTACATGATCCTTAATACGATTAGCAACTTCATCAGAGAGTTCATCTTGCTTAGCATGGCTCCACCAAATTAGTACGTCTGTATCTGACAGTACTTCCTCCGCTAAACCATGTTCTGGCATATCGAAGGTTGCAGTTCTAACAGATAACTCCTCATCTTTTTCTAGAAAATCAGCAATACACCTATGAATTCCTTCTGGATATATCTTTCTAATATCTTCGTATTCCTTCTCGTGGTAATATTCGTTCCAAATTGTTACTTTAGTCATGTATATTCTCCTTTATATCTCCATTGTATGTTAATGATGTAGGCTTTTTCTTATTTATTAGCTGTAAGTGTTGTAATGAAACATGTACGATAGTTTTAGAATAGAAAGATGCTGCATAATATTAATACCCATATAACTATGATTGGAATAGAGAAATACCATTTCTTAGGCTTTCCATCTTTCCATAGGTTTTGAGATTTTGAACGACAGGTTTCCATCACTTCATCTGGTATTAGTTTAATCGTACAAGCTATTAATGCCGGTAACAATATAATATCATCTAAATAACCTAATACCGGTATAAAATCTGGTATCAAGTCTATTGGAGACAATGCGTATACGATAGTAATTACTGCCAAACACTTAGCTAAAATAGGTGTTTCTTTTTCTTTTAATGCCAAAAAAACAGCTGGTAAATTAATCTTTAGCTCGCTTGCTCTTTTCTTTATATTCATTTAAAACTCCTAATTGTTTATGGAATGGTTTTGATTACCGCTACTTTATTTTTGCTTATTATTAAAAAATAATTTGGTTATCGTGTTAATCTTCAAATTTATCTATGAATGCTTTGCATACATCGGGATAATTTGTTATAGCACCAGAAAGACCCCAGTCATATAATTTTTTCAAGTCGCCCATATCATTCACAGTCCATGCATTAATGAGAATACTATGTTTCTTGCAGTTATTCACTACTGTTGTTGTAAGTTTTGTAATATCTGGATGATAACATTCCATACCATTGCTCTTTGCATAGTATCCCGCGTTACCAATTTCACGTTCTGTTAATATTCCACATGGAACTTCAGGCGCAAGTTGTTTGCATTTGGCCATTGATAGATGATTAAAGGAGGAAAACATTACTCTATCTAGCATCTCGTAAGACGTAAGCAAATCGATTACTTTTTTTTCAAGATTTGTATAATAAAACTTGCTATTCTTTAATTCGATATTAGTAGTAACATTAGTGGTCTTAATCCATGCAAGGTATTCTTCGAAACTTGGAATGGGTAGAAAATCAAACTCTTTCTTTTGTAGTTCTGCTGCATTGAATTTTCGTAGTTCTTCAAATGTATATTTGCGCACAAGACCTTCGCCATCTGTAGTACGTTTTATACTCTCGTCATGTATGATAACAAGTACATTGTCCTTTGTTAATTGAACATCTAATTCTATTTCATCGCATCCAGCCTCTACAGCTTTTTGAAAGCTTAACATTGTATTCTCTGGATATAATCCGCTATAACCTCTATGTGCAATTATCTTCATAGTATTGATTCCCTTCTAAATGTATATTCGTAGTGCACTCTGCTCGCGCTTGATTTCCTTCCGATAAGAAATTATCAGATACACTCCGTGATCTAATAATGCTCTAGAACTTCGTTCTATCGCTAACTTACCTTGTGAAATCAAATGCTCACTTTGCTCGCGCTTGATTTCCTTCCGATAAGTTACATTATATATGGTCGAGAGTGGTGATTCAAGGTATAACGATTTTTTTACTTACAGTTTCTTGCGAGTAATTTGGTTAAGAAATACATTTTCGTTATAACGCTCTATTACTTGTATATTTTCGTTTTTATTTAACAGGCATAGAACAAGTAATAAATCACAAATAAATGTCTTAGAATCGATTTTACGGCGTGGTATATAATTCCATAATGTTCTTTTTAATGGTGATCTTGTTTATCTTTTGTATAGAAGTATATAAGCATAAAAAATATTTCGTTAAATTGTTATTTAACGAAATATTTAAGATATAAAAACTATGTACTTAGGATTGCTTTATTTACTACTATTAATTATAAGCTAGCTCATTAATAATATTGGTTACTTTTTCACGCGTACCATCAATGAAGTTCATGGCCACAGGACGATGTATAGCCCCGGAAACCAATGATAAATGAAATTCGTGTAAAAGCTTATCTATTAAAATCATTTTACTATTGTAACCTTGTGGGCGAATCCAATTTTGTATGTACTCATCAAATACCTTAGCTGCTGCACCCGAAGGCATATTGTTTTTCCGATAGTTTCTTCGATATTCTCTATAGGAATATTGATAACCACATTTGCATTCTCTGAAATCATCATGACCTTCAATTACGCTATTACAATTATGGCATCTTATCATGTATCTTTCCAGAAGTTCCATATCCTCCTTACCATTTTTACATCTTAGATAAAGAGTTAATCCAATCTCGTCCGCTAGTACTTCATCTTGTATGCCTTTTGAATCAAGCAAATAAAGCTGTTTCAATTTGTTAATATTCAATTTGTCGGGCCATCTGAATTTATTGTACCGATCTTTCATTACTTTATCTCGCTGCATTATATTTTCATCTTTTTCTCTTAGAACTCTTATCTTGTTTCGCTCTGCCTGACGCTTGTTTTTCTCTGCGATTTTATCTAGGAAATTTTTATTCTCCTTTTTATAGACTGATTGGATATAATCAAGTAGCAAGTGATACGTGTCCGTATTTGTGACCGATATAGTATCAATAGTAAATCGGTCTTTCTTTATATTGATTCCAGTAATTAAATACACTCCTGATTTTCCAATCCGGTACATCCAACCATTTTTTTCCGACCATGTGGGTATACCAAATCTCAGATCATATTTATCTAAAATAACGTTAGAGAACTCACGAAAAAAGTAGGAAATTTCTTTATCAAAAAATTGGTCTAAATCAGTTATTTCTGGTCTATGACTTTTCGGATATTCTTCTTTGAATTTACTCACTTGTACTTCCCTCCCTATCTTTTAATGAGAAATATATTACTTTTATAAAAATATTACCATAATGATCCAAACAATACCAGATGAAACTATGGATTAGGGAGTTTTTATTCTAAAGTCTTTATTCCTATCTATGCATCTTCATCTTCCAACTTTTTCATAATTCGTATAAACATAGGATCATCTCTTAAAAAGTCTAACTCTTCATCCTTTTCAAATGACTTTTTAATCATTTCTTTCATACTACTAAGACCATTATCTTGTTTAATTTTCATATGCGGATATAATGACTGTCTAATACCATTTAAATCATTTATGCCAGAAACCATTTCTTCTAAAAGCCTTAGACTCTCATCTTTGTTTTTCTGCTCCAGTGCTATCATAAATTCTGACGAACTTGCAATATATTGGCCTAATTCAAAATTCTCTGCTACATTGCGTGCAAGTTTTGCATATATCAAAGCCTCCTCATACTCCTTCTGCTTGCACCTTAACTGAATTATTTGCATTAAACTCCCAATAACCCCATTTGCATTCTGATATACCATCTCTTCGTGTACCTTATAAGCTTCATCGTACTTTTCCTGTTTACTGTAAAGGTTTGCTTGAATCATTCTTTTATCAAATCCAACTGGAGGAATTTGATCAAGTAACTTCTGTGCTTCTTCATACTCACCATTAACCACATAATCCTGACATAGTGACGCAGTCGCCATGTTTGATAATTCTTTATCTTCACCAAAAGCAACCACTTCATACCAAGCAGTAATTTGCTTTTTGTACTTGTCCTTGTCTTCTATGTCTTGCATTAATAAGTATGCATTCAATAGCTGTGCAGTAAATAGGATTAATTTATTACAGTTCGGATACTCCTTGATCATCTGGGATACTTTCTCGAATGTTTGATTAAATCCTCGTGTTGATATCTCTACGGTGATATCACGGATTATTTTATCAATTTCCATATCTGTTAGTTCCTCACGGAAAGAAAGTAGTGTATCTATATCTGTCTTTAAAATCCTTGCCAAAGGAGCTAAGAGAGTGATATCTGGATAGGATATCCCATTCTCCCACTTATTCACGGCAGGCGCAGTTACGCCTAGATAGTTAGCCACTTGTTCTTGTGTTAGATGTCGTTCTTTTCTGTACATACGGATTAATTCGTTAATTTTCATTCATATCTCTCCAATTTTTCATACTAACAAAGGCCTTTGCTACTTATAGAATAGCAAAGACCCGATATACAAACAAGTGAATTGTTGTTACTTTTTATTCACAAAAATTAACCAATGGTTATATTAGGTTTCTAAATGATTTAACGTTGAGGTTATTCATAAATAATTGAATGTAAAACTATGCTTTCATATATCCTTGCCATTTCCGTTGGAGATTCTATAAAATCTCGGTCAATCCATTTACACAGGATATTCCAATATCCTCCAGTTGAATAAGAGATCGAATATTCTTGCTCAATTGAATTTGCAGTCTTTTTACAAGGGAATATCTTATTGATTAATGGTAACAATTCATCATACTTATTCAAAATAAAATGCAGTAAATCATTCTTTTGAAGCACCTTTAAAAAAGCGATATTATTACTCCAAAACTCAAAATAGACTACTGCACTTTGATACACGCTGTGACAATTAGATGACTTTAATAAACTAATATATTGAGAAAACAATAAATTTACATATTCATTCAAAACTGCATCTTTGTTTACAAAGTGTCGATAAAAGGTTTTTCTTACAAGTTGTGCTTCATATGCAATTTCACTAATTGTAATGGATTCATAGCGTTTGCTTTCCATAAGTAATAGTAATGCTTGTATTATCATCTCTCTTGAACGAATTGCTGATGGATTTAAACTTTTACTCATAATGGCCTCCTGACACACATTTCCTTGATATGTATATCTTATTCCTGATGTATTGACAAAAGAAATAAGCATAAGTATAGTAATTAATAATGACACATAAGTGTAAAACCTACAAGAGGTGAAAGATGATAAAAATAAAATTTTCATACGTAGTTCTATTACTCGCGCTATTTCTTATTATGCTAACTTCCATGCGACAGGTAGCTAAACAAGTAGCTATTATATCTGAAGGGACTGGTATTTTGGATTTGAATTTCTATAATTCTAAAGAGTTTATTATGCAAACTTTACAAGAACTAGGTCAAAAAGGGCGTGATTTTTATCTTACCAAATTCTTCATTGTGGATTTCTTTTATCCAATTACATATGCTGCTTTCTATGGCTTCACTATTTTGTATGTTTTAGAGAAATTAGAAAATCATTCTAAAACGATAAAATTATTGGCACTTATTCCCGTGTGTGGGATGTGCTTTGATTGGTTGGAGAATGTATCTATAAGTAGTTTACTTACAACTTTTCCAAACGACAGTACCTTATTATATCTCATGGCCACTATATCAACGATCTTAAAGTTTAGTTTTGTATATCTAGCTGTTGTTACAATTATTATCTTAGTGGTTTTAGTAATAATTAAAAGAAAGAATATCTAAGATTCGGTTACTATAGTCTAAAGTCCAACTTTTCTCTTCTAGTATGTCAGCTCCAAGTAATCCATTGTTTAGTTCGTTATTTGTAGGGAATACTTGTCTATTAATAGCGGAAACTTGATTTAATACAACGAAATCTATATTGTGTAAACCATAATTGTTGTAGAACTTATGTTTGTTTTCTGTTATAATACTATTAATACGATGTTGTCATGTGTTATACATACTAAGGAGAAAGAATTGATTTACGATATATTTAATACAAAACAAGATAACTTACCAACTAGTGCACAGAACTTTCTGTTATATCTAGGCACAATTAGGGGGAAGTCGAGTAATACCATTGAAGGTTATAAAAGCGATTTAACTATCTTCTTTCGTTTTCTATTGCTATATAAGCAAAAAGTTCCTGGCAATACTCCATTTGAAACCATTGATATTCGAAATATCGATTATACTTTCATAGACTCTATACAGTTAAATGATTTATATGCGTTTCTTTTATTTGTTGAGAAATATCGAGATAACGGAACTTACGCTAGGGCAAGAAAGGTTGCAACGTTAAAATCTTACTATAACTACTTGTATGCAAAGGAAAAAGTTATATCTCACAATCCTGCACTTGAATTAGAATCCCCGAAGATTCAAAAACGCCAACCTGTTCACCTTTCATTAGAACAAAGTTTTAATTTGCTAGAATCATTAGATTCCAGAAAGAAAAATTATACGAGAGATTACTGTATATTGACTTTGTTTTTGAATTGTGGACTCCGACTTTCCGAGTTATGTAGTATTCAGATATCAAAAATAACTGGGGATATTCTTACGATTATAGGAAAAGGAAACAAAGAAAGAACAGTGTATCTAAATGATGCCTGTTTAGAGGCATTGGAGGAATACTTAAAAGTACGATTAGAGATTGAGACAGATTCACAATATAGAGATTTTCTTTTTTTATCCACTCATAAAACACCAATACGTCATAGAACAGTTGAGATTATGGTGAAAAAGTGTATTGTACAATCTGGTGTAGCCGATGCTCAAAAATGTACACCACATAAGTTGCGACACACTGCTGCTACCATTATGTATCAAAATGGTGTTGATATAAGAAAATTGCAAACCATTTTGGGACATGAAAGTATATCAACAACTGAAATCTATACCCATATTGATGATAATGCATTACGTGACGCTGTCAAGTCAAATCCTCTAGGAAAAGCTCGTTCTAAATATACTGTTTGAAAACAATACCCTTATACGATTATAAATTCTATTCATACATGCAATATCCACAAGATGTTTCATATATTATAAGGAATAATTAAAATAAAGAGGCGTTATGCAGAGTTTTAATCCTTTTGAAGAAAAACCTCTACCAATTGAGAGAACCTTTATGGATTGGAATACCATGTACCCCTGTCCATATAATAAGGAGACAGTGGACCCATATACGAAATGCCGTATTGTTTTGATGAATGGTACTGAATTTGAAGCACAATGGTTTTCACGTAATTTTTCAAGACATTGTACCGATAATGATTTAAGACGTGAACTAGCAACTCTAAGAAGAGTAGAACAACAACAGCAAAAAAGAATTAGTTGTCTAAAGCCCAAAAACGAATCTATACTCGAACATACAATAACATATGAACAACTCGCGGTAGATCTTACTTCTGTCCTTGCCAAGCAAGAACCAGATTGTAACGTTAGAAATGCTCTTAATTTTGCTTTATTAGAAGATTTTGATCATCTCTATCGCTATTCTAACCTACTTAATTATGAATATGGTATCTGTCCTAAGAAATTGGTGGGTGGTTATACTGAAATAACACCTGCGCGTCCTACCATATCCGAACATCGTGATCCAATGGATAGTATCTTCCCTTATGTATGTAATGACCAATCGAACATACTTACAAAACTTAATATTGGCATCATCACTGCAGCAGAACAACAGACTATGAACTATTATATGAATGTTGCTAGCTTATATGATAAATCGGATCTAGGACGAAGACTTTACCAAGAAATTGGTATGATTGAAGAGGAACATGTTAGCCAATATGAAAGTTTAAAAGATACTACAGGAACATGGCTTGAGGAATTGTTACTACATGAATATACAGAATGTTATCTTTACTATTCCTGTATGCAAACAGAATGTGACAAACGCATTCGTTGTATCTGGGAAGAATGTTTGTGCCAAGAAATTGCACATCTTCATAAAGCAAAAGATTTATTATGGGAATATGAAGGCACGGAGTGGCAACAGATAATTCCTTGCGGTAACTTTCCTGAGCTATTATGCTTACGTCCAAACATTGATTATGTTCGATCTATTATCGCAACAACAACGGGTAATACACAAAGATGGGAATGTGTTGTTCCATTAAATGAATTAACTCCAGATGATCCATTTTTCTTCTATCAAGACATAGTAAATCATAATGTTAATTGTGTGGCTAGTCATAATGTAATAGAGCGATATATTAAATGCAAAGGTCATGATTATCGTTTCGAAACAGCTCCTAATCCTTTATGTGTACTTCAAAATCGTCGTTGTGATAACACAACCCTAGCACGCGTCCAATCCGAAACACCAGCTGAAACGCAAGTATGTGGTACAACGAAAGGACAATGTAGTTGTAAAACAAATACCGAAGATGGACCTGTTTGTTTTTAATTAAGAAGCTCCTAAATAAACTGTACCAAACAGATATGAATTAAAAATACATCTGTTTGGTACAGTTTATAATTTTATTAATTAATTTGTAATGGATTTTCTGTATATTCGCATGTAAAATTAGTAAACTCTGCTACATTTGATTCTTCCGAATCATAGGCATATAGACCAATCATAACCCCTGTGAATCCACCAGCAACTTCTGAAGATAGATATCTCGTATAGGCATTTCCTAAACTTCTCTCCTCACCATTTACTCTTATCCCAAATGTATAGGATTCGTTAGCGCAATAAATCACAAGTGTAACCTTCGAATTAGACGTAAGATCAAAGCTGTTTTCAACACTCTTAATATTCCCGATATTAAGTCGCTCAATCACTTCATAGTTTCCCTTATTGTCTAGTTTCTCGCGTATTGCTAAATCATAATGATGATTTTCATCCATGTACATGGTAATACCAGCTTCCCCATTCGTTATACTCACATCACAAGTCATAATTCCGTTAAAATCTCTTTGTCTTAGACCAACAAAGGTTGGGCTGTCGATATCATCAATTGAGATTGTAGTACCAGTAAGTTTAATTCGGTCTTCTTCTAATTGATAATTCTCATTATAAGGTAAACGAAGGAAACACCAATCCGTATTCCAGTCTGTATTCTCAAATGTATAGAGTCTCTTCTCCTCTTGAATGACATCTTCGGTAATACGATTTGTTTCAAATTGGCGTGTAGTTGTACCATGATCCCCAGCGATAAACCAACCATCTTCTCCAAAGGTAATTGGGGTTAAGAAGACCTCACGTCCAAGATGGTGATAGGTTGCCCATCTGCCTATTTGACGAAATCCAAGATGGAATAGCCACCAATTCCCATTATTATCTTCTACTAAATCACCATGCCCAACACCTTGGATTTCATAACCACCTAAATTACGGTTCGTAAGTACTGGATTAGCTGGATCAGATACAAAAGGACCAAAAATGGAATCACTCTTTGCATAAGTAACCATATGACCAAATTCTGTTCCGCCTTCTGCAGCAAGTAGGTAATACATACCGTTAATTTTGTACATATGTGGACCTTCAAGATAACGTCCGCCTGTCCCCTGCCAAATCGTTTGACTCTTGGTAAGCTTTTTACCAGTGGCAATATCAATCTCACATTGAACTATTCCACTTACACCAAAGTCATCACTACCATTACTCATAAAATATGTCTTATCCTTCTCAAAGTATAGAGAGGGGTCAATACCACCTTGATCAACATGGATTGGCTCTGACCATTCCCCGTTAATGTCATCTGTCCAAACATAGAAATTCTGATGAGTTGTATCGTTTGTTGTTGTCATATAGAAACGTCCATTATTATATCGAATTGATGGTGCAAATACACCACCAGAACTATTTACTTTATCTAATGCAATTTGGCTCTTTCTCGTTAAACAGTGGCCTATTTGTTCCCAGTTAATTAAATCTGTACTTTTGAATAAAGGTACTCCAGGAAAGTATTGCATGGAACTGCAAACCATATAATAGGTATCTTCAACCTTGCACACACTTGGATCTGGATAGAACCCTTTGATTATTGGATTTTGATATATCATTGTATTTTCCTCCTGAATTGATAGGCATTTTCTTAACCTTGACTTCATCTATAGCTAGCACTATACTGTATATAGTGTATCATTATTATATAAAGGGAGACAATGAGTATTCTGTCAGAACTTAGCACAAAAAAGACATGGGGTAAGCATTATGTATGAAATGAAGTTAGAGTTTTTCGCAATGGATCATAATTTTCCATTCTTTATTCAATATGGACATCATTCAGGCGATTTCTTTATGCATGTACATAAGGATTTTACAGAGCTTGTAATTGTAATGGAAGGTACAGCGGTTCATGTTGTTGGAGAGGAATCTTATGAGATAAAGAAAGGTGATATATTCGTTATTGGGAGTAATACAGCACATGGTTTTAAAGATTCAAAAAATTTTCGCCTATGCAATATTATGTTTCGTCCAGAACTTATGTTTTCGCAGGACTTTGATATTAAAAAATCAAAAGGATTTCATGCATTATTTGTATTAGAACCATATATTACAAAAGAATATGAGTTTCAGAGTAAATTAAGATTAAACTTTACTGATTATGAAAAGGTAAGTTCTATGATTGATGAGATGATGTATGAATATAAAGTCCGCATGGATGGGTGGCAAGAGATGCTTAATTCTTGCTTTATGCGTTTGATCATCTATCTTTCAAGAATTTATAAATTACCAGAAAAGACAGAAATGTGTGACTTAATCTATATAGCAAATGCAATATCTTACATAGAAAATCATTTTATTGAATCTATTACAGTTAAGCAACTCGCGGAGATGGCATATCTATCAGTAAGACATTTTTCTAGAGTATTTACCAGTACCTATCATATCTCTCCCATGCAGTATGTTATAAAGCTAAGACTGCATTATGCTAGTTTGTTATTAAAGAATACCTCTATATCGATTACCAATATCTCTATCCAAAGTGGTTTTAATGACAGTAATTATTTTGCAAGACAATTTAAGAAGTACTATCATTGCTCTCCAAGTGAATATAGGGAGTTGCAGTAAGAAAATTTATATGAATGAATATTCATAATTATGTAGTAAATAATTAATAAACGTTCATTAGCAATTAAACAAAAGGAGGATTCAGTTTGCGCTTTATAGACTATTTCAAAAAAATAAGAGATGAATATGTGATTAACCAGGTGAAGCACATTAAGTCACCTAATTTTGAATCATCACCTATCGTTAGAAAGAAGTTAATGTTTTCAGGAAGAGTTCAGAAGGTAGGATTTCGATTGGAAACTTATGAATTAGCAAAAAGGCTAAATTTAACTGGTTGGGTTAAAAATACACTAGATAAGAATGTTGAGGCAGAGATACAAGGAGAAACTGACAAAATCAATTTCCTTATTACCTATATGAAATCATTAAAAAGGGCATCTGTTCATACTGTAGTGGCAAATGAAATACCAACTTTAGATTATGAAAAAGATTTTGTGGTAATAAAGGAAATGGATTCTGTTTAATGCACATATTTCTGTAAATTTAAATCAAATACGTTCTCCAATGTTACAGGATCGCTTCCTTTTAATACAATGGAATGCACTTGAACCTTACGAAATATCCAATTTTCTTTCCAAAGCAGCAGATGAAAGGTGTAGGTAAACTCATCACCTACACTAAAAGGCTGTTCTTCTAAAAAGGTTATACTGTTATGATGTTTCAAGATTTCCTTGATTTTTCTACGACAGTTCGCAATCAACTGATCTTCCTTCTCTCCAAAACTTCTTTCACTATATTTTTTTGACGCTTGATCAATCTTATTAAAAAGCAAATCAATCACTCGTTTATGTGCAACTGTTTTTAACATCTTCGTCAATATCCATTCCAAACCTTTTGACTGTCGTTTCTGATATCTGATAATCCATTTTTCCATAGAATAATCCTTCGCTTCTTTTGCCAATTGTAAAAAAGATTCTATTCCCTGTTCTGTCGATCTAAATGCTTCTGCCTTTTCCCATGAAACACAAATGTAATTTCGCAATGGCGCGAATTCAAATAACGGTAATAATTCAAGTTCTTCTTGGTTACACACTTTTTTACCCAGAAATTGATTCTTATCCTGTAAAATACCAAGTCTATAATTAATCTGTCTTAAATATTCATCATGCTTTACCCAAAAATGTCCTATGTTATGGTATTGATAGAGATTGTTTTCTAGTCGTAATCTAGAAAAACGAATGGTAAAGGAATTACGATCTCCTTGTCTTACAACCAGAATATAATTATTGTTGATTCTGTCCAATCTTCCTTGCACGATATCTTCATTCTCTTTCTCATATTCACCTATCATTATAGCGTTCTCAAATACGAGAAAACTCTCAATTGCATCGTTCATCATATATACAACATAGTACTGAGTTCCATCTTTTTTTTCCATTAATTCAAAAACATTTTCTTTGAATATCTGCGCTAGATACACGAATTCGTCGGGACAATCTTCGGTTAGTCCAGGTAAAAACTTTTCATATTGCTTCACTTCTTCTGTTTGCATACGGCCCTTATCCTTAATTATATTAAAATCCTAATTTTCTTTATTTGCTCCGAAGCTTACATTTTATAATTCATTACTTACTGCTGAAAAACAAACAGTTACTGCGATAACTAAATCATTACCAACTAATTCTTCTGGATTAAAGTAACTTGATGTATCGTAACCTATTATACTATTGGAATCTGTATAGGCCTTTACGAGTAGTGGAATCTCTTTGTCAAGTTCAATAGAGGATTCCGATAACCAAGAGGTACACTGTGCAGAATTCTTAAGCTTATTCAATAAATCAGTTATACTCATTTTCGTAGTGGTAATCCCCTTAGAACCTGACTCCAATGATATTTGTAACTCATCATCAATTGTTATACCTATTTTACCAGATGAAGCATTAATATTACCTGACATTGCGCCATGTTCTTCCCACGTTTGATCTTTATTTAGAGTATGGTAAGAAATAATTATGGATTTTACAGTATCATCTAATGTAAAATCAAAAATCTTACTATTATCTTGTGCATTCAATAATTTCATTATAGATTCTTCATTCTTAGTTAACGTAATAGCAGCAATAGTCATCTTCTTATTGTTTTTATCACATGCTACTAATGTTATCAATACTGTAATAAGTAAAAATAAACGCACTCTTTTTTTCATACTAGAATCTCCTATTAGTCTTCCTACCAAGATATAATAAAGGGTTACTTTAATGTAACAAATCATCGGATAAGCATTGATGATACTAAATTTCACCTCCACCTCATGCAACGTAAAATCTAATGTATCTATTTTAATTATTTAAAAATAATCCGAAAAATATGGAGATTGCTGTTCGATTGCATCCTCTAACATATCTACAGTTTCCGCACTACAATCAAGGCGACCAATCCGATAGAGGTAATCAGGACGTTTATATCCTAATAACATGGTAGTCATAGTTTGGATATTGATTGAGTCGGTGGTTTTTTGTGTAGAATGTGTAACAGTTCCTTTACCTTCTTTAGATATGCTTAACGTAAAAGTACCTTGATTCCATGCAAGTAACGGATCGTTTAATGTGAAAGTCCAATTACGCTCTATTGTATCTGGTTTAAAAGGATATTCTTCAATGAACTTTTCGAAATCAACAATTCTGGCCATAAAGTATGGAGCGATAGTTTCTATAATATCGCCATCTTCTAATAAGAAAGATAGCGGTTCATCTGTAAATGTGTTGCCAACCACCTTGTTAATCATAGAAAAATGTGCTCCAACAAAGTTCCATAAACCAATTCTTGCGTCTTCATTAATAAAAATCATATCTTTAATATGGAATACGTCATCTGATATCCAATAGATTACATAACCGTCTGGTTCACCATCTTCGTTATAATATACTGCAGCCATTAAATCATCCGAATCCCATAACCAATATTCATTCCATGCTAATTCATCACGAAGTAATGCACCATGTGTTCTGAGAGCAAATCGGTCATAGGCTTCTTTAACTTGTGTGCTATCAGTTGTTACACGACGTACTTCTCCTTTGACCTGACGATTCTTTGGTAATTGATAGTCTTGAATCTCGTAGGTTATCTTATCCGATATAATTTCCCAACCTTTTCTTCTGTAATAAGGAATGGAATATGGATAGAGGTAGGAAATATACTGTTTGCGTTCTCTCATATCAGTTAATGTTTGATATAACAATTTATGCATTAGACCTAGATTGGTATATTCGGGATACGTACCAACCCCAGTAAGTCCTCCCATATTATACGTATGGTTGAATATACGGACTTTCATTGGATATACCGCTACTTGTGATATTAAGTTGTCACCATCAAACCAGCCTAATACATCTGCTTTTTTTAAGGTAGGTGATTTTGCCCTAATCATCTCTTTTTCTTCCCAACCAATTTGATGTAATTCATTGTCTGTAACTTGGAATACATAACGTAATAATTGATTGTATTGTTCCAGATATTCTATACCTACACTTTTAAGTTTTAATCGTTTCTTATCCATGATGGAATCCTTTCTAATACTTTTAAATAAATGATGGAATTTCTAACGCATCTTTTGATAAATTATGAACAACTTGTAGAAATTTCATACCAGCATCAGCTTCTATTTGATTATAAGTAAATCCAAGTGAAGTAGCTACTTCATTAGCAACCTCGTTGAATAAATCACACATTGTAAATACAGAATCCCACAGATTTTCAATTTTATAATCTGAATAGGTTTCCAAATATCGATTATATAATTCTTGAGATAGATAACGGTTCATATATTTACCTGATTTTCCAATACTACATGAAAAATCTGTTTCTATCCCAATCTTCCAAGATAATAGAGTAACTAAATGTGGTCGTATTACGGAGTTTAACATGTCCATTACATATGGAACTTCCTCTCTCCAAAGGCCTTTCGCAACATTATTCAAACACCACCAAAAGTCATTGCTTTCACATAAGAAGTCATTCTCATTTGGTCTTTTTACGTGATAATCAATATCTGTAGATTCAGGCATGTAAGGAAGTATATGATCTTTGTCTAAAAGTATTTGACACAATTTATCATTTAATATGTCCTTTTTCGCATATGGTATGGAATTGACATGTAAGTCTATTCTATTACCATCCTTGAATATGACAAGCCAACCATATGTATCCTCTAAGTGACATTCTTGCCCCAACAAATTATCCATCATCTCCGGTTTTTGCATATAGAGAGGCTCACCAAACTTATTAATCCAACCGTTCTCTTCGTAGAATGCTTTGGTATCTGTTACCACATATACAATATCATAATCTTGAAAGATATCTTTTGGGGCGTTAGGATTTGTTCTTGACCCATTCATATAAACAGCACGTATTCTATCGTCATTGTTTGCAATGTCTAGTATCAATTTATACATCTCTGTTTCTGTGCGCATAGTAGTTCCTCCTATTAAAAAAACTTGCTTAAAAGCAAGTCCTGAATGTACATTATTTACAAAAGGTTTTGATTACACAAAAAGAGAATCTTTTTGTAAGAAAATCGAAGCTTTTACTGTCTTCTATTATACTATTCTAAAACTAATTGGTCAAATACTACCTAGGTAATTTATAAATCAATCAGTTCTTATCCCAAGCAAAATCGATTGGAGAAAAAGCATGCTTACCTTTTAATAAAGCGTTGTACTCCTTTAGGCAATACTCCCTACATTGTTCGAGATATCTCTCAGCATAGTCTTCTGTAAAATGTTTTGGTTTTTCTATAATATGCTCTGTAAAATCAGACTGCATGTTTGCTAAGAAAGATTCCAAATCAAAAGGACAAATTTGATTTATATACTCTTTTTTGAAGTTTCTTGTAGGGTGCTGTATCGGTGTTATATGATATTTTTGAATTAAGTAATAATTCAATATATGATAATCTTGATATAGTTCACCTATTAACTGTGGCGTCCCTCTTCTGCTGATTAACTTCAAATTATAATACATGAAATTTCTGAAAATAACATCTTCGATAAGATGAAAATAATATCCAAGATAAAGTGAATCTTCATGGATTTCTCTTTCATAATCTCGAAAGTAACTAGAAAAATCCATTATCATCTTGCTATTATTACATACAGATTTTCTATAATGACTGTTGAAAGGAACTTCCTGATTAGATATTACTGCATCAGGTAATATTTGCCCCAGTCGAAACCTATCAATATCTTTAACTTCTATGTACTTTTCTAATTGTTTGCAGATAGCAAGATGCATAATTCTTGAAGCCATTGTAATCCTCCCATCTTCTATATGTATCTCTAACTTTTACGCTAAAAAAGCTCGTCTAGTACAAGACTAACATTTTCAATTTTTGAGTCAGACCTTATAGGTTTGTTAGTTATTGATGCCTGTGAGGTTGAGGTAGCATTATCCGTTGTATTCACGGTTTGTTTGTTATTACAAGAAGTAATTGCAAATGCTATCGCGCATATCCCAAGTATAGTTATTATCTTTATCCCTATATATTTTCTAGTAAGATACATCTTCATAAAGTTGTCTCCCTTAAATTTTGGCTATGAAGGACTCGGTCCTGAATAGTTATTATGTAATATCTATATTCTATTATCTACTTTCATGTGATTAATAATAACAATTAGAAATGTACCAATTGCATAACAAAGAATGTCTTTCAAGTCAAATGTTGACCCTAACACAATCCTTAAAATCTTAGAATCCATGAAGTCTAATATGCTGGCAAAATCAAAGTATTGTAAGATTTCTATAATTGTAGCAAATGCAAATAATAGATACGGTAAATACGGAAAGCGTTCCGGAATAATCACTCGAATCAGTGTATAAAGAACCCCCATTACAAGAATGTCTCCTACGTACGGCCGTATAAATGAATCATGTACATATACTGCTATTAGCACCTCTATAACCATTAAGACTATAAATATTATCAGATAATACAATCGCTTTGTTACCGTCCTATTATATGCACCTTTACTCATTATTCACCACCTAGATCTTATTGTTCGTTCAATTAAATAGCATGCATCACGTATAATCATATTTTGCTAAAGTAACAAACTAAATGTTCCTACAACGATACATACCAAACCAATCATTGCTTTTCTCGTTAACTTTTCATGAAATATGAAATAAGAAAAAGCGATCGTTATGAGTAAACTTAGTTTATCAATTGGGACCACAATGCTTGCTTTACCTGTTTGTAATGCACGGTAATAACAAAGCCAAGAAGCTCCTGTTGCAAAACCAGAAAGGATCAGAAATAACCAACTCTTACTATCGATATCCTTGATTGTATTTTGTCTTTTTGTAATAAATACTACAAGCCATGCCATTATTAATACTACAACTGTTCTTATAGCTGTTCCAAGGGTAGAATCTATTCCTTCGATCCCTATCTTACCTAATATCGAGGTTAAACTAGCAAAAATGGCAGAAGCAAAGGCATAAAACATCCAGCTACACTTTTTGGTTTGTAACTTAGTGGTTAATGTTTTCCTTTGAATCATTAGATAGGTTCCAACACCAATCGCTGCTATTGCGAAACATTTTATTAACGAAAAACCTTCACCAAGGAAAATTCCAGCTAATATCATTGTAATTATAGTACTTGATTTATCAATTGGCGTTACTTTATTAATATCGCCGATTTGAAGTGCACGAAAGTAACATAACCATGAGGCCCCTGTTGATAAACCTGACAAGACTAGAAAAGTCCATGTCTTACTAGTTAGATTTCCTATATCAGAATAACTTCCTGATATGAATACCATAATCCAAGAAAACAACAAAACAACAATTGTTCTTAAAGCTGTAGCAACATTAGAATCTGTATTCTTGATACCGACCTTTGCTAATATAGCAGTAAGTCCAGCAAACAAGGCTGAACCAAATGCAAATAAAATCCACATATTCATTCCTTCTTATCTATTAAACTTATCTATTAATATTATTCAAAGTCTTGTTTTACAATGTATACATAATCTAAGGGAGGCAACTTCCTTACAAAGTTCCTCCCTTAGATCGTAATATTTAATTACTCACATTCTTCAAATTCATCTTTTCCAACACTACATAGTGGGCAAAGCCAATCATCAGAAATATCTTCAAATGCTGTTCCTGGTTCTACACCGTTATCTGGATCACCAACTTCTGGATCATATATGTATCCACAAACGATACAAACATATTTTTTCATAGTATGCTCCTTTGCAATTTATTTATTTTTATTTTTTACAACTACACTTAATAATATACAACATTTGAAGAAATTTTTCTACTATAATTTTAATTTAATGAAAACCCTATAAACAACAGTTCTATATTCGTTAATTCCAAGTACCGTTTCATACAAATTACGCATAATTTCGTTGTATCACTGTTTATTTACTAATAATTTTTAAGATAGAGTTTAAAAGAAAAGATTGAATAACCCAAGAACAAAACCAATAATCGCTCCAAGATTTACTATCATTCCAAGTTCATTCTTCATAACAGACATAATAAGCTCTTCTAACTCTTCCACAGCCATATTATTGATTTTTTCTTCAACAATTCCTTGGATATCGAATGTATCTACAATATCAGATACATGTTCCTCTATCATGCTATTATATAGTTGGTTTATAATGCTTTCTACTTTCGAAGTATTGATACCACCTATAATTGAATTAATAGATTTCGTTTCCATGGTATCAATTTCGTTTGAGATATATTCTCTAATCTTATTCTTGCCACCTTCCCTTACATAACTATCTACCTTATTACCTATTGGAGTAGCTAGAGATGCAATAAGATCTTCATTAATAAACATGGCTAACATACCACCCTTTTGTTTTAACGCAGCGGCACCTTCGGTGGCAATGATATTACCAACGTTCATAGACAAGAAACCTGTTGCAATCTTATCCGTAACACCTTCGATTAATAAATCTTTTTTATCTTCATAGGAATCTTGTCCGAATACAGATAATCCAATTTCTTCAATAGTACGTTCATTAAGAGTATCATTGATTCCTATTACAATGCTATCAGTAATGGTTCGTCTCATACGATCCGAGATAAGTACCTTAGTGAGTTCATCCTTACTTAACAACGCATTGCCTACTGCTTGACCCAGAGCATGTGCTAATGCTGGCTTTCTCTTGGGTATAATGCCTGGTGTGAACGGTAACGTATATTTTCCGATTTTAATAGGTTTCAATGGGCGAAATAGCATCTTAACAGCAATATAATTGGTAAAATATCCGATAACCCCTCCAATAATTGGTCCTGCTAATACATTAATAATTTCCATAACAATTCCTCTTTCTGTAAGTCATATTTTGCTTATAGAAGTATACACTATAATTGCTATGGATTCAACCAAATACTTTACGACAGGTGGTAAAGTTGTTCGAGAGATTCGTTATATACAACTTAATGTAAACCAAAACTCACTTCCATTCGATTTACGACTGCGGCAATAGATTTCGCCATCATGCTGATTTATTATGTATTTGCAGATGGATAACCCTAATCCTGAACCAGGTACATTGGAACTACGAGATTTCTCCGCACGGTAGAACTTATCAAATACATAAGAAATATCTTCAGCACTAATACCAATGCCATTATCTATGATATGGATGCTTAATATACCCTTTTCTCGTTTTGTTATTAACTGTATAAAACCATGAGTCGAGTCCATATATTTCATACTATTTTCTATAAGATTATACAATACTTCTGTTATTCGCTTTTGATCAATTGATATAATAAAATCCTCTTCAGGGTAGGTACATTCAAACTGAATATTACGTTGTTCAATATAGATTCGTAATTCTCTGGTTATCTCCTTGATGTAACTTTGAAAATATACTTCTTTCCTTTGAATATCCATCTGGTTTAGTTGCGTATTCGAATATTCTAATAACTCGGTTATCATGCCTTCAAGAAGGTTTGTCTTATTTATAATAATAGATAAAAATTCCTGACGTTCTATATCTGTTGATGCAATACCATCACGAATTCCTTCGCTATATGCTTTAATTGTTGAGATTGGAGTACGTAAATCATGGGATATACAAGAGATTAATTCTTGTTGAGATTTTCGAATTGCTTGTTCACTTATCTGTTTCGCTTTTAGTTCATCACGCATTAATTCAAAGGAATAGGTTAAATCTCCAATCTCATTGGCTTGTAATTTATTATCATATACACGAAGTACCTCTATATCATAATTTCCTGCAATAATTGCTTGCGAAGAAGAAGAAATCCTTTGAAGAGGTTTTAATATACGTAGGTTACAATATATGGATCGTAGAATTAATATGATGATACTTAAGATTATTCCAAAACCTATTGGTAAGAAACTTAACACCTCATTTCTTGCATACAAATCAGATACAACATGACTTCTTCGTAATAGATATACAACAAAACCTACACAAGCATTATTATTATTCAGCACTAGGGAGCATTTTTGATACCCCGGATATTGTTTTGCAAAACTTTGATCCATCTGAAGCATCTCATCAACGACTATCGTATCGTCTTTTTCCTGTTTAAATTCTGATGTAGCGAATAATACCTTACCTGATGTATCAAACACTATATAAGGATATTCGCTTTCTGGATAGATTCCTCGTTCAATTTGTTCACGTTCTTTTTCAAGCTTAACTCTTGCATTATTAATAAATATAGTAAAATCAAGGTGTTTATAGTTATATAAGCTGATTAAAAAACCAGCCGCTAGAATTAATATAATCATTAGTGAGGTAATCTGATTCCATCTTTTAATCTTATTATTTATCATAAACACCTTCCTGAAGATATGTACTATTGAGCAAAGAATTTGTATCCTGCGCCCCAAACAGTCTTTATATAATCTAGACTGTATACATCTAATTTATATCGAATTCTATTAACATATACAGTAACACTGTTATCGTCGCTACATTCGTTATATCCCCAAACAGCTTCATAGATTTGATCTTTTGAAAAAACTTGATTAGGGCTAGAAGCTAGATAATATAGAATATCAAATTCTTTCGTTGTAAGCGTTAGTTCTTCCCCCTTGGCAGTTGCTGTGTAGGAGGCTTTATTCAGAATTAAGTCCCTCACTATGATTTGATTGGCATTCACAGAACCTGAATTACAGGTTAACTTCTCATAACGCCTTATCTGCGCCTTCACTCGTGCAACTACTTCAATCGGACTAAATGGTTTCGTTACATAATCATCCGCACCAATTCCTAATGCAATTACTTTATCCATCTCCCCATTCTTAGCTGATAACATAATAATGGATGCATCAGAATCTGTCCTGATTTCCTTGCATACTTCTATTCCATCCATAAGAGGTAACATAATGTCTAATAATACTACACTAGGATTACATCGATGAAATGCTTCTAAGCCAGCTTTGCCGTCATTGGTAATCTCTACTTGAAAACCTTCTACTTTCAAGTAAGCTGCAACAATATTAGCTAATTCTTTCTCATCATCGACTATTAGAATTGTGTGTATCATAACCACTCCTTTGACTATCAGAATATTGACCATCTAATGGTCTTACCGAGAACTCTTCATTCGTAAGAACAGCTTGTTTATCTACTAGTATCTGATATCCATCTTCTAATACTTTGCGAGTCCCCGCATCTAATGGCATGGAATACCAACTAGGTTTAACGAGTCCAAATTCTACTTCCTCACCTTCTTCAAACCACACTCGTATGGAGGTACAAGCTCCCCAATACTCTAAGACATAGTTTTTTACATGTCCAAATGTATATATAAATGAGATTTTATTCAAAAGTTCCTCTTTATAATCGGTTATTATACATACATCAATATCAGAGTCGGGCTGATTTGTTTTACGTGCAAAAGAACCAACAAGTACTATTGCTTCTACTTGTGGGTCCTTTTTCCCCCATTCGGTTATCATTTTAATAATATTACGCATATGAGATCACCTCTACTTCTTCGCAAAAGATAATCTAAGTATACCATTATATTCCTAAAAACACTATAAGAATACTTGTAAGTTACCAACCTTTCGATTTTAAAAATCGATATAAGGTATCTTCTCTTTGAGACAAGTCATCTGTTCCATATTCCGTTAATACTAAGTCACCGTCTATTCGACCATCCTTAATATATAGAATTCGATTACCCCGAAGGGCTGCTTTCAAATCATGAGTAACCATAACTACTGACTGTCCCTCTGCATGAACCGCAGTAAATATATTCAATACACTTTCACCTTGTGAGGAATTCAAAGATCCAGTTGGTTCATCTGCAAACAATACTTTAGGTTTGTTAATAAGCGCTCTGCATATTGCAGCTCGTTGTCGTTGTCCACCAGACATCTGGTTAGGAAACTTATGTTTATGCTCGTTCAATTCTAACTTTTCCATAAGATCTTTTGCCCGTTCTTCTATTGCCTTATGTTTAACTTTTGTTTTATAAGTGGGGCTTACAATGTTCTCATAGACATTAAGGTTAGGAATAAGATTAATACCTTGGAATACAAATCCAAGCTTATTCTTACGTAACTTCGTAATTTCTTTCTCCTTCATTCTTGTAATATCCTCATTATCAAAGAATACCTTGCCTGTAGTAACTTTATCCATTCCACTAAGTGAATATAACAGTGTTGATTTACCAGATCCGGAACTCCCCATAATTACTGTGAAATCCCCCTCATATATATCTAAATCCATGTTTTTAATTATGTTATTGATCTCTCCATCTGTTATGAAGCTCTTGCATAATAGTTGCGTCTTTATAATTGAATCTTTCACTCTTAACTCCTCCTATTCCGTTACTAAATCCCTTACATCCACATGGTATAAAGAATGACTAGATAATACGGTACTAATTATAAATAATAAAAATGCACTGGTATTAAGAATAATGAGATGCACAACATTAATGGTAATTGGATATTTTCGAAATCCAAAGATACTAAGTGCAATTGACATGATATGTCCATACGACATTATTGTTAATGGTACGGCAATAACTATTGCTATGATAGCAACAATCCCTACATAGTATAGATTAGACAACATTAAATCTCTTGTTGAGTAACCGATACATTTGTATATGCCATTACTTTTTTCGTTACTTGCATTCTTAAGCATTACAATACAGAAGATATTAATTCCTCCGATTAAGAAAACAAGTAAGATGACAGGTGGTATTCCACTAATCTGAGGTGCCGTAATCATATTCATAATCGATGCAAATGCTTCTGTTCTAGGAATTACTTTTCCGTTATTTCCGATTATCTTTTTCATATCTTGAATGAACTGATTTATGTCTGTACCCTTTTTTAAGTAAATAGAACAGGCATTGTAGCTTATTGAAACATTACTCGATGTATATGTATCTGTCCGTAAACGGCAAGCATCGCCTAGTTGGTAATATGTCTGAAAAATTCCGGTAACTAATAACTTTTTCTTATATTTACCGCCGAGATAACATTCAATATAATCTCCAATTTCTTTTTTCTGATCATTCGCAACCTTGGTTGATATAGCAATCTCATCTTTGGTCTTTGGATTGTACCCTTCAATTACAGGTAAATTAACCTCACTATAATCATCATAGACGAAGGCCGATAGGCTAGGGTTAACTATTTCTTTCTTCCAATCAAGAAGGATTCTCTCATTTTGAACAACATCTACTGCTTGCGTAACTCTCTCATCAGTCTCCACAACAGACTTCACATAAGTATATTGCTCTGAATTGGTAACATTAATAATTACATCGGAAGCATCTACCCCTAGCCAGTAATCATTCTTGTCTTTTTGTGAGTAAGCAACATCTAAAGAAATCATGCCGAAATTGATACTAAAGACAGTTACAATCGCTGTTATTAGAATACCTATAATACCTTTTTTATCCCTTACTATGTTTCGTAGTGCAATTCCCATTGGAGAAAATACAGCATTCACATTCCCTTTCAATCTTTGTTTCTTGGTATTGGTATTCTGTAAACCATTCAAAGCATAGGTAGGCTTTATATTCTTAGTTTTATGAATAATCATATAGATAATCCCAAGAACGAATACGACAATAATTACAAAACAAGGAATTCCAGTGCGTATGACATTAATATCAGAATTTTCTCCAAGATTCTCATAAATTCTGCTTAATACCACTTTAGAGATTAGTTTTGATACATATATTCCAAAGGCACTTGCTACGGAAACAATTACGAAATAAAAAGTAAGATAGAACTTCAATATATCAATAGTATCATATCCGATTGTCTTATACACTGCAATAGACTTAGCGTCTGCAATCATTGCATGACGAATCATGAAGTTAATAATTAAACAGCTTACAATTAACATAATACATCCAATAGCCAAGAATAAAGCAGATACGATGTTAGTTGATAGCAACGCATTGGATAGCATTTCATCAACAGTTACAATAAAACCTGGGAAAACCTCCGTATGTTTTTCCTGATAAGCAGATTTTATATCATCACCTATATAGCCATCTTTTGCATAGATTTTCAATAAATATTGTTGATGAAATTCCTCTGGGATATCCTTTACTAAAACGGCTGAATCAAATGCAGTCGAAGTAGAATATGGTTCCGCGAAAATTCCGCTAATCGTATACTTAAGCTCTTGTTTAGCATTCTTAATTACCAGCGTATCACCAATATTCAAATGAAATTCATTCTTAATACAAGCTGGAATTAGACAACTTTTTTGCCCATTTTTATCCGCTAACATAGAAGTACCCTCCAATAAACGAATTCTTCCATATACCTCAGGATTGTACGTGATTAAGTCCACAAATGCTTCCAACTTTTCTCCACCAACATACATATCATCTTCTATATAGGAATACGGTACAATGATTGAACTATCAACTTCTTCTAGTTCTTCAAATCGATTTTTTAGTACTTCACACGAACTACGTTCAGGTGCGAATGAATATACCGTGATATCGGCAGGTTTACAGTCACCTTTTAATCTTTCGTAGGGTTCATTAATAGATGACAACATTGTCATCGATCCATTTAATAATGTCGTACATAACAATATAACAAAAAAAACCATTAACGATTGCATTTTTCGTTGTCTAAATAACTTGGTCCACATCTTATTTGCTCCTCTCATAGATGCAATTATAAGGCGATTGTTAAACTCTTATATTTGCATTACGTATACTATTTTACAAGTTATACGCTATCGTTCTTGATGCCTATATCTCTATCATAATCTATAGTTATTAAATAAAAATTGTTAAAATATAAATAATTATAAATAAACTACGGGATTTTCATACTAAAAAAAAAGCTATCGTAATCATATATTACGATAGCTAATATTTCATTAAAATAGATTTTTCACTCAGTTACCTAGTATTACTATGTATTTCTCTAGTTACTATATAGATATAGCCTAGAATTTTTGTTCATTAACAATCCGTTCAAGCTCCATAAGCTCAGCCTTTGACAATTCTTGCTCTTTTAAGAAGTCCACTATGAATTTACTTAGAGAGCCACTATATAATTGATTAATCAAGATCTTCGTCTCTATATTTTGTACGGTGCGTTTTGATATGGAAGCTTTACATATAAAACCTGGATCTTCTCGCATAATCGCTCCCTTATCAATGAGTCTCTTGATTACGGTATAAGTTGTATTCTTTTCCCAACCAATATATTCTTTGATAATCTTAGCAATATCTTTTGCCGCAAGTGTCTTATTGGACCATAAAAGTTCCATAATATTAAGCTCACCTTCGTGTAATCGAATCTCTTTCATCCTAATATATCCCCATACTTTCTATGTTTCTAGCTCTATTCAGGTCTATGTAAGGAAGGATTAAAGTTAATATAGATTACTGCTTGAGTATCATGCAAGACTTTAGACCCATTAAGAGCATTTATAATAACCATATTCTACATTAATAGATACTATTTGTCAAATTTCATCTACAACACAAATTTCGCATTTGAAGATCTCGATTGCAGAGCGCGTTGCGAATAAACTACGTTAGACCTAACTGCTATCACATAAATTAGTGTAAATTGACGAAATCAAGATAGAATTAGCTTTTGATACTCTAACCAGTATATTAGAATAGGTAGTTATATAAATCCTTTACGTTAGAAAAATAGAAATCGCATTGCTTAGACATATAGTCATTGATTTTAGGTATGTTATAGGCCCAACCAGCTGCAGCAAATGGTACATTACAAGACTTAGCCATATCATAACCTGGTTTTAAATCATCCACCATAAGAATTTCTTCTGGTTTTAGATCTAACTGATGCATGATTTCTTGCAACGGATACGGATTCGGCTTTCTTTCTTTTTCAGGCCTATCCCATCCGAATACAAGATCTGGTTTAGGTAATCCATTTTTCTCATAATCTCGATAGATATTCTTACTAAAGGAATGAGAGACAACACAAATGTTGCCTCCTTGCTCTTTATGTCGTTCCATTAACTCTTTCATTCCCGAAAAGATCGTTGGAATATGGTTTTCTACATAAGCTAACCAATTTCTTTCCTGTATTTGCAATTCTTCTTCATTAAACGAAAGATGATTTGATAGCAAATCACTAAAACCAGGATGAAAACAATGAAGAATGAAATCATTCATTTCCATAGTAATTTCTGGTCTTAACTGTTTTAAAGTATTTTGAAAAGCTGGAAAATGTATATTCTTTGTACTGTCAACAACAGTATCATCATGATCAAAAACTAAACAACGGTGTTTTAACATATGTTTATTCTTCCTATCTTCGTAATTTTTCCAATAAGTCTACGAAATACTCAGGCAAAGGTGCTTCATATTCTACATACGCATTGGTTGTTGGATGTATAAAACCTAGAACTCTAGCATGTAAAGCTTGCCCTTCTAATTTGAATTTATCTTTTGATGGACCATAAACGTCATCTCCTACAAGGGGATGGGATATACTTGCCATATGAACACGGATTTGATGGGTACGACCTGTTTCTAATGTACATTCCACATGAGCATATTGTGTTCCAAGATTTTCAAGAACTTTATAATGGGTTGTCGCATCTTTGCCGTTTTTGTGATTAATACACATCTTCTTACGATCAATTGGATGTCTTCCTATAGGTCCTTCTACTTTTCCTTCCATCGTAGAGAATGAGTTATATACGATAGCTTCATATTTTCTTGTGATAGAATGTACCTTTAATTGTTCAGCAATGGAAGTATGGGCTTTATCATTCTTACATACTACGATGACACCTGTAGTATTCATATCAATTCGATGAACGATACCCGGTCTTAATACGCCATTGATTCCAGATAGGTTGTCTTTGCAGTGATGCATAAGAGCATTCACGATTGTACCAGAATAATGCCCGGCAGCAGGATGAACAACCATTCCTTTCCCTTTGTTAATTACGATAATATCGTCATCTTCATATAGAATATCAAGAGGGATATCCTCTGGCTCAATTTGAAGTGTTTTTGGCTGCGGAATGGCAATTGTAACCTCATCATCTTTCACTACTTTATAGTTTGATTTCACTATTTTGTTGTTTGCACAGACAGCGCCCTCTTTTACTAAGGATTGTATATAGGAACGTGATAGAGTAAAGTCCTGTAAGTTTTGACAAACATCTGTAAGGTATTTATCTATTCTAATATTTTGATTATCTTCTGTTACGGTAAAGATAACAAGAGTATGATTCTCATTATTCTTTATAATAGAACCATTCATCGAGGCATCCTCTAACAAATCGTCATCTAGTAATTCATTAGAATCTTCTAATTCATTTATATCTTTATTCAATTCATTAAATCCTTTCTATATTGGAATTTAATTAAGCATGTGCGTGTTTAATTCGCTTGTTTATTCTTCTTAGAAAGAAAGTCAAGGTCTTCATCTTTGTAGTAGAATAAGAACAGTAATACGAGTATAAAACAAGATACTGTAACATAACTATCCGCAACGTTAAATATTGGGAAATCGATCAATTCAAAATATAGAAAATCTACTACATAATTTCTAAATACACGGTCAATACAATTTCCAAGTGCACCTGCCGCTAAAAAAATCAAAATCCAGTGAATTGGTTGATACTTCTTGGTTTCCGGTAGTTTTATATATACAAATACAATACCAATTAAAATAACTACTGTAAACAATACAAATAGCCAGATTTTATCTTGAAGCATGCCAAAAGCCATACCACGATTTTCATGATAGTGAAATTGGAATACTCCTTTAATAACATCAAATCCTTCGGTGCCTTCAAGTTTTGTCTTAGCTAAGATTTTAGTAATCTGATCAAATGCTATTAATAGTATTAACCAGAATAAACCCGTTATTTTCTTTTTCATTATGTTTGTTTCCTCCTAGGAGTATATTTTTGGAACTGCTTCGAACTGAAGGAAATCCCAATCTGATTATTTAGACATTATATATTCAAGGGCCGCCGCCATCTCTTCATCTGTCACATCCGATTCTATATATCCAAATCCGACTTTTTCGAGTAAGATAAAATTGATTTTACCAGCTTCCATCTTCTTATCATTCTTCGTAGCAGCTATAACTTCCGTTACTTCAATACTACTTGCTGCGACTGGTAATCCAAAAGATTGAATCAATGTTACGGAATCTTCTACTTCTTCCCAGGTAAGCATACCTCTTTTAGCAGACATATAGATTGCTGCAACCATACCTAGAGCAACACATTGGCCATGAAATAATTTAAAGTTCATCAACTTCTCGATAGCATGCCCAAGCGTATGACCAAAGTTAAGTAAGGCTCTCTCGCCCTTTTCGAGTGGATCTCTTTCGACAACTTCTTTCTTGCATAGACAACTACGATATACCATTTCACGAAGAACTTCATAATCTTGATTTAGAATACAATCATGCTTATCTTTTAGCCATTTATAAAAAGAAATGTCTTTGATATAACCATATTTAATTACTTCAGCCATACCAGATGAGAATTGTTCTTTCGGTAATGATATAAGTGTTGACAGATTCATATAGACACATTTAGGCTGGTGGAATGCACCCACCATGTTCTTATACGCATCCATGTCAACTCCAGTTTTACCACCCACACTGCTATCAACCATTGATAAAAGCGTTGTTGGTAACTGTATAAAACGAATCCCTCTAAGATATGTAGCCGCAGTATAACCAACCAAATCACCAACTACTCCACCGCCAAGGGCAATTAAAACATCATTACGATCAAATTTTTCTTTAATAAGGTGTTCATATAGATTCTTTACCGTATCTAGTGTTTTATTCTCCTCGCCAGCTTGAAATACATACGAATCGACGAAAGCCACATGTTCCTTCGTATTATTAATAACTTCTTTTAAATATGTGCTTGTGTTAGAATCACATACTATACACACCTTGTGATTAGATAAACTAAGTTTCTCTAGTTCTTCACCTAACTTTTCGTATGAATTATGGAAAATGATATCGTAACACCATGAATTATTATAATTAACCTGTAATATTTCCTGCATAGTAAGAACCTACCCCTTTCATTTACACATAAGAATGAGGCTGTCATGCTTAGTAATTACTACAGCGACAGCCTAATTATCCCTATTAATCAAGATTAACTTCAAAATCTATAAATTCAAATTCGGATTCCAAGGAAGAGTCTTTCTTCTCCTTACGATTATTCGGAGTGTCCTCTAAGGTTAAAGCCGCTTCCTCAACCATAGTGAAATCAGAATCTTCTATATTCGATATATTGTTTATGTTTGTATTGTTTTCATTATTAACGTAGTTAGCAATTTTTTCAAACGCTTCTAATTCCTCTTTTGTAAATAATTCTTCAACTAAAGGTTTTTTAATAACTTGTTCATCAGATTGCTCATCAATAAATTCTTCAACAAGTTTCTTTACAAGTTCTTTATTCGCATCTTCTTTCTGATATTCAATAACGTTCTCTTTATCAGATGCATCATTCATTGCATGGTCAGTGTCTAGAGTCTCTTTAACACTTTCTGTTGAATCTTGTGAAGTAGAAGCCGTAAGACTGTTCGTATCAACTGGGTTTGTATAACTTGTTTTTAATTGTTCTCCATTCATAAGTGTTAGTTCGAATGTAGGTGATTTTAATAAATCAATCTGCGCTGCAGCTAATTGTCTGTATTGAACTTTATAACATTCATATTGTTGTGTCAGAGCTGTAATCATTTGATTTACGTGATTTAATTCATTCTTAGCATCAGCAATAATTAAATCTGCTTTACCACGCGCTTCCTTTTCAATGGCTTTGGCACTCTTAAGAGCAGCTTGTTTCGTTTCTTCTGCTGTTTGCTCCGCAAGAACTAATGCCTTTTGTAATGTTTTTTCAATTGTTTTATAATATTGAATTCCATCATTTAGTACACTAAGTTTATCTTTTAATTCTACATTTTCTTTATATAATCTTTCATAACCTGCTAAAATCTCACGCATAAACCCATCTACGTCTTTACGATCATAGCCAATTCCTGCTTTAAAACTCTTACTCTGTATCTCAATCGGTGTTAACATTAGTATGCCTCCTAAATGTATTTCATTAATACGACAAAATATCGTCCTTTTTTTGTCTGATTTTGTTGTTCTTGATAGATGAATTTTCCGTATCCTCTAACGGATACAACATCCCCTTCTTTAAGAGTGTAACTATTTGATTCAATTAAACGGCTATTAACAAACACTTTTCCAGCTGTAATTAAGTTACTAAGGCTACTTCTCGAACCATTAAAGGCTAAGGACAACACAGCATCTAGCCTTACAGAAGCAACAGTACCACGAATCTCCTGAAACTGGTGTGCTACATTCATCATTAAATCATCATCTTGTGTGCATCTTACATCTGTATGTTTTATACGGGTTAGATTCTGAATAATATAATTGCACATCTTATCGTTACAGAATACGTACCCTTCTTTGTTCTTTATAATGATATCACCAATTGTATAACGCTCTATTCCAAGGTTTAGTAATGCACCTAAATAATCTCTATGTGTTAAGTCATCACAAAACTTTACATTACGCGGGGTTATTCTTACACAGTGAATAGGAAATTTTCTATCATAATCATTGGTGAACTGATAGAAACAAACCATCTTACGCTCTGCACCCTCATAACCACCATATAAATCCATCTCTACTGGTGGTAACTCTTTCTTAATCAATAATAATAAGTTTAACTCATTTAAATTCAAGAATTCTGAATACGTAGTAAACCCCTTATTAAATGTGTTAAAAGCAAGCTCTTTTAGTCGCTTACAAAGTAATTCATCGTCTTTTGTCATCTCTGTTCTTACCTCTTACGACTGATCTTATATAATTGCGGTATATCTCTACAGCATTAAACGTATCTTCTACCGCATAAAGTGATAAAAGATTGTTTGAAAAAATAATATAACAATTAATGCAATCATAGGAGCTAAATCAATCACTTTTGTATTAAATATTGAATGTTTTAATAAGAACCGAATTGGTGTTAATAGAGGTTCTAAAAGAGTGATTAGAAATTCCTTTATTTTTGTACTGAACGGAAACCAACTCATCATAAAATACGCAAATAATATAATCTCTAATACGATAAAAAAAACATAAAGTGAATTTACGATTAAGTTACTCATACGACTCCTTAAAATTCTTTGTTAATGGTTGGAACACCAAATCCTTCATCAGGAACTAAATCAAGATAATCACCCGAAATATCTACAGAATCAGGTGAGAAGATAAATATGTATCTTGAAATCTGATGAAGTTTACCATTAATTGCATAAACACATCCGGATATAAAGTCCATGATTCTTTGAGCCTCCATAGGATCAAAGCCTTCAAGATTAACTACAGCAGCTCGTCCAGTTAATAACATATCGCAGATATCTTGTGAATCTTCAAATGAAGATGGTTTCATAATACAAACTTCAAGTCCTTTTGGAGTTGTTCTTATTGGGACTACTTTATTAGAACTTCCACGCTCTCGTTCTAATCTTTGAGTACGTTCTTTTCTTGTCTCTGAAACAGGTATTTGAAGTTCCTCATCATCTCGATCTTTATTAATGTAAGAACGTGTTGGTGTTCTCTCTGGTCGTGGTGCTTTCTCAGTTCTAGACATACTAAAATCATCTACATCATCACGTCTTGAACGTCTCTTCTCTTCTCGTGCTTCTTCTTTTTCTTCGTAATCATTTACGTAATCATCATAATCATCATCTTCTCCTAGCTTTAGGTAGCCAAGAAAATTTTTCAATATATTAGCCATAACATATCTCCTATCTTAATTTCTATCATTATGGTTACTATTCAGTCAACAGCCTTCCACAAAGGTGGTACATTCTTGTTGCTTTGAGGTGGATAAATTGTATAGTAACTAATTACGTTGACCAAAGATTCCAGTACCCACACGAACCATGGTAGCACCTTCTTCAATTGCAACTTCATAATCATTTGTCATTCCCATAGACAAAATCTTCATATCAACATTATCAATGTTTTTCGTTTTTATGTCAACATATAAATTTCGCAAATTTCTAAAATGAACCCTATTTTTCTCACTATATTCCACAAAAGGAGCAATTGTCATAAGACCTTTAATTCTAATATTGGAAAGTTTAGATATCTGTTCAATCAATGGAATTACTTCATCTTCCATTACTCCATATTTGGTATCTTCTTTTGCAATATTTACTTCTATTAGAATATCACACCTAACTCCTTTCTTCGCAGCTTCCTGATCAATCATCTCAGCTAATCGATAGGAATCCACGGAGTGGATTAAGCATACCTTATCTACAATGTATTTTACCTTATTCCTCTGTAAATGACCAATCATATGCCAATTAACTGGTGTCTTAACCGTTTCATACTTGTCCATGATCTCTTGTACTTTGTTTTCACCAAACTCTCTAATACCATTGTCGATTACTTCATCAACTAGAGAAACTGGTTTGGTTTTACTTACGGCAATTAAAGTAACCTCATCACGATTTCTTCCTGCTCTTTCGCAAGCTTTTGTTATTTGTTCCTCCACATATGCTAAGTTTTCTTTAACCATCGTATTCTTCCTTTCCTGTGGCTGAACGTCACACTGAATTAATTAATTAATAATATTCTGCTCAACTGCCATTGAAGCATCTAACACAATATGATCATATTCCGATAATCCGAATGTTGTATTCGACTTTACAATACAATATTCTTGGTTCTCGTATACTTTTTCGATTCTTCTGAATACACAATACCCTTTATTAACGTTATAAACACCTTCTAGTTTGTCCGTTTCTGATATCGTGTATGTTTTTTGGGTATCGACATTACTAATGACATCACCCGCACTCAGAACCGATTTATCAACATACCCAAAGTCATCATCTTGGTAATATACCTCAGTTTGAACAAATGTATATGTTTTTTCACCTTTTTCTGTGTATGTTTCTTTTACTACACCAATTGCACTTGTATCTCCACCATTCGTGAAATATGAACGTGGTACTTTGTAAAATTCTTTTTCTGTAATCGCTGAAACCGGAATCTTCAACCCTTTTGCTGAATTAAGATTTAATTCTACTGTTACAAAACGATCTTCAACATAACGTAACATATAGGAATTAAGCTCTAATTTTGCAAAGTAGCCTTCCCCTTTTTGATAAACAGTAACTGGTGCTGTTACCGTTAAGTTATCTTTTTTAAAGGTTAACTTAACAGAGGTTTTCTCCAATAATTTATCATATTGCTCTTTAGAAACACTGAGAATAAGCGTCCATTTTTCATTGGTTATTAGCTTATAAACTGGACTATCTTTTTCAATAAGATTATTCGTACGTAACATAATCTTATTGTAAGAATCCATATTAAAGGTATCTAAAGATACCTCTTCCTCTGTGAGATTCTCTAATCCATCTGAATAATAGGATACAATTCCACTTTTCTTCGATTTCACTACATCAAAAGTTCCTGTAGTAGTAGAAGAAGATAAGTTTTCAATATTTTTCATGTTGGAGTTGTTAAGACTATCTAATATAGCGTTCTCTAGGTCATATTTGAAATCATAAACTTTATCATAACTACTAGGCTCGTAATAATTCTTGAAGTTGCTAATATCTGAACGTATGCTTGCAATATCTTTAGACGTTAATTCTATAGCACCATCGGATTTTGCCAATGTTTCAGCAACATTACCATTCTGATCAAGCGAAAATATCACCGAGTTCTTAGCTACTTTTTCACCATCTTTTATGTAATAATTTACATAACCAGCTTGTGAAGTTTTGACCACTTCCTCCTCACGCAAAATAACACCTTCGCAAGTATTGTCATCTGAAATCGTCTTTTCAACCACTTCATAGATTGCTAGATGTTCTTTCTTCATATATAAAATCACATTTATTCCGATATACAAAAATAATACAAAAAAGATGATTCCGCCGATATTAATATTAATTGGTCTTCTATATTTGGCCACTTTTCTATTTCTACTGCTCATGTAAGTAACCTCCTCTGCATAGTGCAGATCCATTGCTATAATTTACTGTTTGTAAACCTAACTCGATTGTTATCGCAATCTTATTTTCATCTGATAATTGTTTTAAAAATTGTAAATACTCATCCTGAATACATTCTCGACGAGTATCTTTAGCTTCAAAAACTATTCCAATATCCGTACAAAACTTACAGCCTGTCCCATGAACATGGTTAGGACAAGTAATCGGTAAATTAACTGATAATTTATAAATTTTAGTTTCAAATCTATCTTTTAAATAATCTGAATATTTATAATACATATTTACTCCAATGTATAGCACTCTATAATTACATCTATTGTACCATATATTCATAAAATTGTATAGATACATGAGAAAACTAGTACTAAATTATTATTACTAATTGGTGAATATTTTCTGTAAGATGAAACATACTATCTTTAGAATGACAAGAAGGAGGTATGTTATGAAAACCATAGACTATATTGCACTCATTCTAGTAATTATTGGAGCTATTAACTGGGGATTAATTGGATTTTTAGGTTTTGACCTTGTAAGAGTAATTTTCGGTGATATGACCTTAGTTTCAAGAATCATATATGCCGTCATCGGTATTTGTGGTCTTTATGCACTTAGTTTCTTCGGAAGATTACGAAACGAGTAGTTTGCAGGTAGCAACTCACTCCCATTGTATCATAATTGAAAAGAGCAGCTTCATTTCATTCAAGAAATTAATCTGCTCTTTTTTAATCCGTCTATAATGACACTAATATGTCGTTTTCTAAACTTTCTGGTGTGTTCTTACTTGCAATAGATATACTGAGAACAAAATCAATCTGGTATCGATCAGAGATTCTCTTTAGTTTGTTAACTACTACTTCAATCTCATCTTCAGATATATGTGCTACTTTCAAGAAGCTGTCAACAAAAACACATTCCAAGTCATGATCTTGCGAAATAATCCCGCTTATAAATCCTAAGAATTCATTGTAATTTTCTATTAGGTAATCTTTTAAGCTTATCAACCTGAGTTTATTGTTAAGTTCATACATATGCTTGTTACTTTTGTCTATGTACACTACTGTACCTTCAGAGTGTATCATTTTTTCATTCGCCTGATTGATAATTACCTTAGTTTTACCCTTGCCTTTTTCACCGACAATAATCTGAACCATAGAATTTCCTCCTTATGTGATGCTCTTGATATTCAAGTAGCTATTCAGATACCCATCTCCTTCAGTGATGGTTGCACACTAATTGAACACAAACATCCAATTTAGCACTACTAACTCGTAAAGATAAGCTTTTTATAGAGGGTTTTGAATAGTTACAAATTCAATAACTGTAGCTACTGTTATTTGTATTATATGCTAAAGAACCATAAGTCTATGATTTAATTATAGTATAGGTTGTATGAATTCACAACCATTATTTGTAGATAAACTTGAGTAAATAAGACATTTGTGAATAAAGACTTGTCTTTGAATCTGACTTAAGAATAACCGAGATATATTCTTTATCAGACTTATCTTTTGAATAAAGTACAAGACAAGATCCTGCTTTAATAGTCGTTCCTGTCTTCCCTCCGATTACAGTAATACCATCAGGCATTACTTCATTGCCTTTTAGATAAAGATTTGTAGTTGCAAATTCTTTGTCAACTTTATCACCATTACTGTTACTATAGGTAACCTTATATGATTTAGTAGCGATAATATCTACAAAAGTTGGTTCCTTCAAAGCTTCTCGGAAAATCAGATAGATATCATAGGCAGTTGTATAATGATTTTCATCATGAAGCCCATGGGAGTTGGCAAAATTAGAATGTGTTGCTCCTATAGCTTTGGCCTCTTCATTCATCATCTTTGTAAAAGCTTCTTCACTTCCGGCCACATGTTCAGCAATTGCAATACCGGCGTCGTTACCTGAGCTTATTAGGAAGATATTCAAAAGGTCTTTAAGATTAATCTTATCTCCTTCTTTTAATCCGCATAAACTTGCTCCAACTTCGGTTATGTGAGAAGCTTCGTAACTAACGGTTACCGTGTCAGATAAGTCAGCATTCTTTAAGGTTACTAATGCAGTCATAACCTTAGTTATACTTGCTGGATATAATTTCTCATATACATTCTCTGCATATAGCATTTCATTATCCGTATTGTTTACTAACAAAGTAGCTTCAGCTGCTAAATTACCATCTCCACCTTTATCTGATTTTAATGGTATAACACAGAGATCTTCTCCAAGAAGATTTGCATATTCATCATCTGTTTCATTTGTGGTAATATACTGAACCACACTTGTATCGGAATCAGAATATTTCATAAGCGCATTGGTAGACGACGAACACCCTGTTAGTGATATTAACACTAACAGGGAGCTTATTACTTTTATTTTCTTATTCAATCTCATTTTAACGCTTCTCTCCATTCTAGATCGCCACGATCTAACGCTTTTATTAACAGTTCAGCTGTTGCAAGATTCGTAGCTAATGGAATGTTATGCGTATCGCATAATTGAACAACATTATTCACATCTGGTTCATGTGATTTAGGCGTTAATGGGTCTCTTAAGAAGATAACTATATCAATCTGGTTATGCTCAATTTGTGCACCTAATTGCTGTTCGCCACCTAGATGACCAGCTAGATATTTATGAACATTAAGATTCGTTACTTCTTCAATTAATCTACCTGTAGTTCCTGTCGCAAATAACTCATTCTTACTTAAAATACCACGATAGGCTATACAGAAATTCTGCATTAATTTTTTCTTCGCATCATGTGCAATCATTCCAATATTCATATGCATTTACCCCCTTATATTTTTTCTTTGTAAACTAATATTCAATATAAACCCTATACCTATCATATAGCTGACTAAGGAACTTAGTCCGTAACTAACGAAAGGTAAAGGTAATCCCGTATTTGGCAACATGAAAGTAGAAACCCCTATATTGGCAAACACTTGGAACATAAACATTGCAGATATACCAGTTGCTATGAGCATACCCATATGATCTCTTGCTGATTTTGCAACTGCAAGGCATTTGAATATAAGAATAGCAAGTAGGCCAATAATGACACAACTTCCAATGAAGCCAAGATGTTCCCCTACAACCGAAAAGATAAAATCACTTTCTGATACAGGTAAACTTTTACTCTTTAATTCAAAGGATTGCCCAGAAAATAACTTTCCATACAAACGACCAGAACCGATATACTCAACAGATATCTTTTGTTGCCATACTAAATCTGGATACTTTTCTGGGAATTTAAAAGATAAGATTCTACCTAGCTGATATGGTTTTAACAACTTCTGGTATGGTTGTTGTATATACCAAAACAAACCTAATATGGTAGGTAATCCTATCGCGAGGAACGGAACAATTATCTTATAACTAAGACCAGCCGCATATATCATTATGATATAGATAAATACCATAACCATACTTGATGATAAAGCTGGTTGTTTCAATATCAACAATATTGGTATAATTACCATTATAGCAGATATGAAAACAGTAGATAATCGATCCATCTTCTCTTTCCTATCAGTAAAAAACTGAGCAAAAACAATAATCATCATGATTTTACTCACTTCTGAAGGTTGCAAATCGAATACTCTTAGATTAATCCAACGTTGTGTATCAAATTGTGTCTTTCCTATACCAGGTACAAAAACTAGTAAAAGCAACACAATATTAACGATATAGATTAACCACATAAAACGGCAAACATAATGGTAATCAACTAGTGCTACAATACACATAGCCACAAATCCAAGTACAAGACCAAGAATCTGTTTCTTACCATCTGATGGTTCTACTAATTGAATTAGATACGTTCCTATACCAACGAGTATAAGAACAAGTACAACTAACGAATAATTCATTCGTTTAAAGTCATATTGTTTAAAATCAAACATGAATAATCATCCTTATTTTCGTGGAGACTTCAGGTCTTTGATAGGAATATTGGCAATAAGTGCTGGAACTTTTCCATTATTTCCTTCGGAGTCAGTTTGTGCAATTTCAATATCTAACTTCTCTTCATCAATTTCCACATATTTTGAAATAACTTTAATAATGTCATTTTTCATCTGTTCCATAATCTCAGGAGAACAATTCGCACGATCGGATACAAGAACAAGTTTTAAACGATCCTTTGCAACGGTACCTGATGCTTTTTTCTTAAATAAGTCTGCAATACCCATTGGTTTACATTCCCTCCCTTTATTTTTTGAATATGCTCGTTAAACGTTGCATTAATGAAGCTCGTCCATTTAAGTCCAAAAAAGGAACGCTTTCTCCGGTGATTCTTTTACATATATTCATAAAAGCTTGTCCAGCTAATGTGTCACTACCTACTAATGGTTCACCTTGGTTTGTTGAGATTACGATACCTTCATCATCAGGAACAACTCCAATCAAATCGACTGCTAAGATTTCAACTACATCTTCACTTGACATCATATCTCCACGTTTTACCATATCCATACGAAGTCTGTTTACAACTAGATGTGTTTGTTTAATTTCATTTGCTTCAAGTAAACCGATAATTCTATCTGCATCACGAACAGCTGAAACTTCAGGAGTTGTAACTACTAAAGCGCGATCTGCTCCTGCAATAGCATTTTTGAAACCCTGTTCAATACCTGCTGGACAATCCATTAGTATGTAATCAAATTCTTCTCTTAACTCATCAGCTAATTTTTTCATTTGTTCTGGAGAAACTGCGGATTTATCTCTAGTTTGTGCAGATGGTAATAAGTATAGATTTGGATATCTCTTATCTTTGATTAATGCTTGTTTAATTCTACAATTTCCTTCTACAACATCAACAAGATTATAAACAATACGATTTTCAAGCCCAAGTACAACATCAAGATTTCTTAATCCTATATCTGTATCAATTAATACAACTTTTTTATCCAATTTTGCTAATCCTGTACCTACGTTAGCTGTGGTAGTTGTTTTACCAACGCCACCTTTTCCTGACGTTATAACTATTACTTCTCCCATTAAATATTCCTCCAAACTTATTGTTAATTCGTAATGTCACATGTTGTCTAGCAGTAACACCGATAATTTAATTACATATATTCGGTGTTACTGACAACATACTTATAAACTTATTCTATAGACTAATGTCATTAAGAACATCTTTACTAATGGACTCAATATAGATGTTTCCATCTTCTACATAGGCAATCTTTGCCTCCTTAGAAACATCTTTTGATTTATCATCTGGAGATCTTGCAATGATATCTCCAATTCTGATTTGAACAGGATCCATAGAAAGTGCAACAACGAAGCTATTCTGATTGCCAGAAGCCCCTGCAAAAACATTACCTTTTAACGCACCTAGTATTACAACATTTCCTTTGGATACTACCTTTGCTCCTGCATTCACATCACCAATTATAATGATGCTAGTCTCAAACTCAAGCACTTGTCCAGAACGTAAATTTCCTTTATAAAATTGTCCAGTATTATTGGACAGTTCCATCAATCTGTCATTTAAACATCGTTTGAATATCTTTTCTTTCTCTGCATCTAAATCAACCACACATATTACATTAAGATCAGAATTTTCTGAAATAATATCTAAAATTTCTCTCTCATCTTCTGTGGTTAATTCTCTACCCTCAAAGGTTACGGCAACATTAGCATTTCCAAGAAATTTGGCTGATGCTTTGAATTTCTCAGCTATATTCGATTTTAATTCTTCGAAATCAAGATTTGCATCAAGTACAACAATAATGCCAGATTGATTTCCCTTAATCATAACTGAATTATCCATCTATCAACTTTCTCCTTTCAAAAGTGTTTCTATTCTCTGTCTAATCAGAAATGCCACTGCTTAGTTCAGGAAGTGTAACTTTACTCTTTAACATATCTTTATATCCATCTTGTTTATAATAATACTTATAGATATCTCTTGTAAGCTCTGCAGCATTACTTGAAGTATAACCATTTGGGATTACAGTTGTAACTGAAATTTCTGGGTCTTCATATGGAGCATACGAAACAAACAAAGCATGATTTGGTTTTTCTTTATTTTGTTGCGCTGTACCAGTTTTACCTGCTACTTCTATATCCATACCAGCAAACAATCTCTTTATAGAACTATCTTCACCATTAACTACTTTATACATACCTTCTTGAATTAAATTCCAAGTTGTATCACTAATCTCAACATCATTAAAGATTGTAGCTTTGTTTTTCTCAACTACCTTCTTGTTAAGATCTTGAACCTTATTAAATATAGTAAGATTAAAAGCAGTTCCTTTATTGGCAATTGCTGTAACATAACGAGCTATCTGTGCTGGGGTATAGTCATTAGTACCTTGCCCAATAGCAGAACGAACTGCATCAAAATCAGATATCCGTGGATTATATTCAGGTAGTTCAATGCCACTTGTTGCACCAAAACCAAACATTTCAGCATACTTTTTAAGTCTTTTTAAACCTAAATTACTATTGTAATTACCAGATGATTCTGTACCAAGTCGATACCCTACTTCATAAAAGAAATAGTTACATGAAACTTCTAATGCATTTGGTACATCAACTTTTCCATGAGAATGTCTGGTGTGATCCTTTGGTCCTTGACTAATTTTTTTAAACTGATATTCATCAAGTATAGTTTCAGTCGGTCCAATTACCCCTTCTTCTAAACCAGCTACTGAGGATACCATTTTATAAGTTGAACCAGGTGCAGTTTTTTGTTGTAATGGTCTATTTATTAATGGATAAGCCAAATCATTATTAATTTTATTAAAGTACTCTGAATCCACTCGATTTGCAAACATATTATTATCATAGCTTGGATATGAAACTAGAGCTAGTACTTCTCCAGTTTTTACATCTGTCACCACAACTGAACCAGAACATGGTTCAAGTGCTAATTGCGCAGGTGTAATTTCTAAATTCCTTATCTTTGTCTGAATAAAGGATGCAGGTGACAACGTACCCGTTTCTAGTCCATTAATAGCCTTCTCATCATATTCTAACACACTCTGGTCAAATAATAAAAGACAAATTTCTTTTCCTGATAATTTGTACGAATATACCAAATCACGGTAAATGATTTTGTTAAATTTGCTATCTTCTGCCAAAGTATCAACAATCAAATCTAGTAGCTTTTCATATAACTCTTCTGTACTATAGTACTCATTACCTACGTTCAATTTGGTTAAGTCAACATAATTATTTGAAACAGCATATTTCAAAAAGCTACTTAAACTAATTGTACCATTTTGATAAGAAAGAAGTGTTGCGTCATCCGCAGGTATTTCTGAAACCAAAAGTATTTTTTCATCCTTTAACATTTTATAGATGTAATCAATATACTCTTGCATATCTTCTGATAGGGATTTCTTGGGAGTTGTATTCGAAATCGTTAGTTCATTTTTAAGATTTCGAAGAACTACTTTTTGTTGTGTCTCAAATTTACTATACACCTGTTTTTCTAACTCTGTACTATCCTCATTGTTTAGAGACTTAATGTCAATAACACTATTATTGATTAATGCATAATACACATCATATATGTTAAGCTTATCGTTATTCTTAAGGGCATTTAACAAAATACTTGCTAATCGTTTTTCTAGCAATTGATAAGTAGTCTTTTGTAAATCAGCATCAATAGTAAGATAAACATCATTACCTGCTTCTGGTTCATTAGTTTTAAGGATTTCAAGCACTCTTGTTTGATCGTTAACTACTACAGTCTCGCTACCGTTCTTTCCATGTAGATATTCCTCATATGTTTTTTCTACTCCTGTAATACCAATTTGATCAGTCGCACTATAATTATCATATCCTTGTTCTTTTAGATCCTCTAACTTTTCTTGAGTAATCAAACCCGTGTACCCCATGATATGGGCAAAGTATTCACTTTCATTGTATACACGACTTGTTTGTTCTAGAATTGTTACACCAGGTAACTCTTCACTACTTTCTCTAATTGCTGCAACAGTTTCTGCTTTCACATCTGAAGCGATTGTTATCGGTAGATATCTAGAATATTTATTCATAAGAATGTTAAACCGAATCATCATTATCTTTAATGCATCTTCTAAACTATACTCTTCAGAGATATCATACATCTTCGTTGCCTCTGCTTCTGAACCATATCTCATATAATTAAAAATCTCACTGGCAGTTGCTTCTTTTTGTTCTTTTGTTAATTGATCGACAGAGCTTTTTGAATATACGTCTCTTTTGAATCGAAGCTCCGCACTACCATCTGTCTGAAAAACCAAATCACCTTTATTATCTAATTGAATGAAAAAATCATCTGCTAAAACTCCACCATTATCTTCCACAGTCTTAATTAGCTTATATATCATAGCATTCTTTTCTTCATTCGTGGTTAATTCACCTGTATCTTCATACGTTACAGAATAAGACAATTCATTATAGGCAAGTAGTTTTCCATTTCTATCAAGTATATTACCACGAGTACCCTTTAACTCACGCTCTTTCGTTGTCTTTTGTTGTACTTCTTGTTCGTATGCTTCGCCTTCCACAATCTGAATTGTGAATATACGATTTACTAGTGAAAAACATAGTACCAAATATATAATTACAATAGGAAGTAAACGGGATTGAAGCATATTCTTTAGTTTTTCAATTAAAATATCAAACATACCTAAACCTCCTTATACGTAGAACGTTCTAATTTCACGTTCAATATATATAGTATCTTATAAAGCACGATGGATACTACCACTGTATAGATCAGTTCTGGTAAGATAATTCTCTTCAAATAAAAGAAAAAATTCAAACGATTTCTTAACAAGAATAAAAACACATAGTAGAAAAATCCGTATAAGAAATCACTTACTGATACTAAGATAATAGGCATAGTGTAGTCATCACGAAAATAAACTTTATGTGCATATCCATTCAGATATCCAATACACATATACATCAAACCAAATAATCCAATAATATCACCATAGCATATATCCACCAAAAGACCACAGGCAAGTCCGACATAGATTCCATTTGTTCTGCCGTGCATATAGCCTGCAGCCACTGTAACAATAAGTAGTAGATTAGGAACTACACCAGCTATGGAAAGTGCCTGAAAAACAGTACTTTGTAATAAGAAACATACTATAATAACGATTACAGACATAATAAATTGCTTCATATATCAAAATCCTTTCTAGTATAAAGTTTCTTTTAATTCTGTTATAACTAATACCGTAGTTAAATTAGAAAAATCAACTGCTGGTGTTAAATATCCAGATTTCGTCATGTTGTTTGCATCAACAGTTACATCTGAGATATAACCAATTAAAATTCCTTGTAAGTATTTCGGACTTATAGTAGATGTTACTATTTCATAGCCCTCTTTAATTTTTGCATCTTTATCAATTCCTTGAACTTCAATTAGTCCTTTATCGATTAATTCAAGATTACCTTTTACATTACATTGGTCATTGGTTTTTAAAAACATACCACTAACATTACTAGCATCATCAATAATCGAACGAACAGTTGCATTATTGTGCCCTACTTCGGTAATAATACCAACAAGACCATTCCCCGCCAAAACATTCATCCCAACTTTCAAACCATCATCAGAACCTTTGTCAATTACAAAGCGGTTATACCAGTTGTTTGTATCCCTACTTATAATAGTAGCAGCAACTTTAGGATAACTCGGATAACGTTTATCTAATTCATACAAATCACGAAGGGTATCTAATTCATATCCTTCTTGTTGAAGAATTCGATTTTGGTATGTTGTTTCAGAAAGTTTCTCTTTTAGTTCTTTATTCTCTTGTTGTAAATCTTTGATACTAGATAATAGTTCGATTTTATCTGTTATCCATTTTCCAACTGTATTAATCCCCTTTTGCATTGGAGTAAAAACACCAGTTACCGCATCTTTAGCAGGCTGTACTTTATCCTCGTACCGAACCGATATAAAAATCAATATGATACATAGGACAGAACATATAGCCAAAATATATTTTGGCTCAAGTGAAAACCTAGTTCTACGCCTCATAACGTCCCCCTCGAATTCTCTCTCTATCGCCTAGTTGTCATCTGTTTAATGTTATATGCAAGTTCTTTTAATTCAGGTTCTTCGATAATTCTTCCTAACCCCTCAACTACTGTACTATCTGCTTTATCACAAATATTAACTTTAAGATCTGTATTGGAGGCAATTAATGTGTCTAAGCCTTTAATAGCTGATGATCCTCCAGTTACATAGATACCTGATTCAATAATATCAGAAGATATTTCTGGTGGTGTTCTTTCAAGAATAACCTTAATAGCATCAACAATTGTGTGAAGATACTCTTTAATAGAGTCATAAACCATCTCCGAATTAATATCCATCTGAGCCGGTAATCCATTAACGATATTACGTCCAAAGACAGCAATCGTCTCATCTGATCCTGGCAATGCAGATGCAAGATTTATCTTGATTGTTTCTGCAGTTTTACTACCAATAGCCAGGTTATATTTTTTCTTAACATATAATTTGATGGATTCATCTAGTTTGTTACCACCAACATTAATTAATTTACTAAGAACAATTCCACCTAAGGATATAATAGAAATCTCTGTAGTGTCTGCACCGATGTTAACAACCATAACACCTCTAGCGTTTGTTATATCTAGTCCTATCCCAAGGGCATCCGCAATGCTTTTTTCTACTATACTAATGTCCTTTACTTTGGAATTAGAAGCTAGTACAGTGTCGTAGAAGGATTTCTTCTCTACACTCGTGATATCAGTGGGTACTGATATATAAAAAGTACTAGTACTTTTTTTACCACCATTTACCTTGCTTATAATATTAGTTAATAGACGTTGCATATTACTAATATCTGCAATCACACCACTTCTTACTGGTGAAACTACTTTAATTGTTGCAGGTGCTTTTTCATTCATCTCATAAGCTTCATCACCAACTGCTATAACGTTTTTCTTATTCTCAATTGCTATAATATTTCTCTCATGAAGGATAACTCCTTCGCCTTTTTTATATACTTTAATTGTATTCGTTCCTAAGTCTATTCCATAAGTCTTTGCTGCCACTTATATTTACTCCTTCCAAACTACGAACCGGGTCTTTAATTAAAAAAGCCTTGTTCTTTTAAACTTATATACATATTATCACCAATAATTATATGATCCATAAGTTGTATTCCGATTAATAGTCCTGCCTCTCGTATTCGTTTGGTCGTGATGATATCTTCTTTGCTTGGCATAGGGTCGCCACTTGGATGATTATGCAGCAAAACAACATAGACCGCTCCATACTTGAGTGCATTCAAATATATCTCCCGTGGTGCCGTAATCGATGCATTAACTGAACCTTTTGATAACTCCATATCACGAATTAACTTACACTTAGTATCTAAGAGCAGAAGGACAGCTTGTTCAACTGGAAGATGTCTCATCTGTTCCATATAGTAATTCGCTATTACTTCAGGAGAAGAAAAACGCATTTTCATTCCATATGAGGCTTTTGCCATCCGCTTGCTAATCTCGGCAAGGCATAGTAATTGAATTGCTTTAACCTTCCCAATACCATGAATCTTCATTAACTCGCTCATAGTATACTGATATAGTGATACGATTCCTTGCTCTCTTTTTTGATTCATCAAAACACGATTTGCAACATCAATTGCTCGATCATTAGCTGTACCTGAACGAATAATAACTGCTAGTAATTCAGCATCTGATAAACTAGCAGTGCCATAACGTTCACATTTTTCATAAGGTTGTTCAGTTACTGGTAATTCTTTAACTGTTAAATGCTCTTTTTGCTTCATAGTCTTCCTCACTCTCTGTAAGGAACGCTATTCAAACTTGTCCAATCTTAACTACTTCGAATTATGTCCAATCCTACCATTTATAATTTCTTATAAACGATAATTGCTAAAACTACACCTATAATACTTGACATTGTAATCTTAATCGTTAATCCGAACGTTATCTTTAGGATTCCAAGATTCAAATGAAAAGGTTCGCTAAATCCAAATTGTTGACCGTAATTAAGCCAACTTAAATACGCAACATCCTTAGCTAACCAGCCAATGAATCCCCCGAGCACTATGCCTGTTAATAATAACAAGAATAATGACCACCCATTTTTGGCCGAATTTCGCATCGTAATCCATCCTCATTTATTCATATAATCAATATGTCTTATTCAATTCTTCACGCAACATTTTAACACAAATTCATGTGTTTGTATACACAATTTCATCGACAACTTATTAAAGATGTAACTTTTTAGATACCTAATTTGGTAAATGTTAACTACAATCACAATAAATACGCTAAACTTTTATAATTTACATAGATTGTTTTCGTATAACTTCTGAAGTGACATCATAATACCTAATTTTGAGTGATACCAAGTTAACCCACCTTGAAAATATACAGCATATGGTGGCTTAATTGGTGCATCTGCACTTAGTTCAATTGATGAACCTTGTATGAAAGCGCCAGCAGCCATTATAACATCACAAGTATACCCTGGCATTGCCCATGGTTCTGGTGTTACGTAGCTGTCTACTGGGGCAGCTGCTTGTATTCCTTTACAAAATGCGATAATCGCCTCTGCAGACCCTAATGTGACAGCTTGAATAATATCATGTCTTGATTCAGTTCCATTAGGAACGACTGGGTAACCTAACTTCTCATAGATATTCGCTGCAAAAATTGCTCCCTTTACAGCCCCTGATACTACTTGTGGTGCCATGAAGAAACCTTGAATCAACTGTTGGTTAATTCCAAGTGTTGCTCCTACTTCCTTTCCTAAACCTGGTGCAGTAAGACGGAAAGCTGCATTATCCACATACTCTTCTTTACCTACAATGTAACCACCAATCGGAGCAAGTCCACCCCCTGGATTCTTAATCAATGAACCGACACATAAATCAGCTCCTACATCCGTTGGCTCGATTGTCTCTACAAATTCCCCATAACAATTATCTACCATACAAATCACATCTGGTTTAATTTTTTTAATAAAGGAAATTAATTCACCAATACGAGCAACTGATAATGTTGGCCTCGTTTGGTATCCCTTTGAACGCTGGATCGTAACTAATTTGGTCTTTTCATTCAATGCATTCTTGATACCTTCATAATCAAAGGCACCATCTTCAAGCAAATCAACTTGGCGGTATGTTATGCCATATTCCGCCAAAGATCCTCTGCTTGGCTGTATACCAATAACACCTTCTAAGGTATCATATGGCTTTCCAACTGGCGATAAGATTTCATCACCTGGTCTAAGATTTCCCGATAATGCGATAGTAAGGGCATGTGTACCACAAGTCAACTGAGGACGAACTAAAGCTGATTCCGCATGGAATACAGAAGCATAGATGCTTTCTAAAGTTTCTCTTCCTAGATCGTTATAACCATAACCCGTTGTCGCACTAAAGTGTACATCTGATAAACGATTTTCTTGCATTGCTTTAATCACTTTCATCTGATTATACTCAGCCACTTTATCGATTGCATCAAATCTATCCTTTAACGACGCCTCAATCGTCTTACAATATTCTAATACTTTATTATCTATACCTAAGCTTTGGTACATATCTTTTAATTCTTCCATTTGTTTTCTCCTAACTGGAATCTACATAATCTTCTTCTCATGTAAAGTATCACACATTTTTTCAAGTATTGCATCTTCATTATCATCAAACTCACTTTTGTCTAACCAAATAACTTCTCTTTCTCGCTTAAACCAAGTTAATTGACGTTTTGCAAAATGTCTTGTATCTCTCTTTAATACATAAACTGCTTCCTCTAAAGTACACTCACCTTCTAGGTAGGCTAGTAGCTCCTTATATCCTAATCCTTGCATAGAAACAAGTTCTTTACTATACCCCTTTTTAAATAGAGAAGTAACTTCATCAAGTAAACCCTGCTCCATCATAATATCAATACGTTTATCAATTCGTTCATACAGTATACTACGATCGTGATTTAAAACAAAATATGCAAAGTTATAAGGCGATTCTTTTTGTTTTTGTTCTTCATTATGTTCTGAGATTTTTTTACCTGTTTGATGATAATATTCAAGTGCACGAATTACTCGTTTTACATTGTTTTGATGAATTGTTTTGGTAGCCTCTTCATCTACTTCTCTTAACTGTTCATAGAGATATTCAACTCCTCTTTCATCGGCTACTTGTTGAAGGTGAGCACGGTAAGAAGTATCTTCAACTGTTTGTGTAAAATCGATGTCATTGAGGATTGCTTGTATATAGAATCCCGTACCACCTACAAGGATAGGTATCTTTCCTTTTGCATAGATCTCGTTCATATAAGTTAATGCTAGTTGTTTGAACTTAACCACATTGAAATCTTCGTCTGGCATGAATTCATCTATTAAATAATGTTTGACTCCTTGCATATCAGCTGGCATAATCTTTGCAGTCCCAATATCCATCATTTTATATACCTGCATAGAATCAGCTGATATGATTTCACCGTTAACAGCCTTTGCAAGACGTATGGAAAGTGCAGTTTTACCTACTGCAGTTGGTCCTGTAAGAATGATAAGTGGTCTATTTCCCTTGTTCATATGCACCTCCAGTAATATTTCTATCCTTATTTATGGTAGTGTATCATACAATTCGCTAATTTTCAAACACAATAGGTACAATTTCATGCATGTTACTCCCCTACATTAGTTTGTTACATTTCAGTTAACTATTAGTCAATTTCTTGACTTACCTAATAAAACATGCTATATTTGACGAAGATTGCAACTTTTCGCGAGTTGGATAATTCGAGAGATTTAGCAATTGTACTTATATTCTGTGTTGCAACTATGCTACTACTTTCATATACTAATAGTATAGATTGTTTAATTAGAATAATTAGAGGGGGGATCCATAGACACATAATTCTATATAATAATAGCCCAAATATGAATGTAATATCTGACAGAAATGTCTTCAATTAGTGTTATAGATTCTATTCTATCCTATTTTGATAAAATTAGCGCCATGTACCTTTGTCTGGGCGGAAAAAGCAAAGGGTAACGAGGTAAAAGGTGTTCGAAACTTCGGCGGGGACCTTTTCGTATTCTTGGATGCGTAATATATCTTTAAATACCTGAGTAATCAGGGAACAAAGAGGTATAACCAAGCTGTTATTTTTGTTGTCTTTTTTAGACTATTTCTTAGATTCCTATATAAAATTCCATGATTCAAGAATTGAATCTTGTCTTATGACTTTTATGTACTGAATCAAAGCAATCGTCTTACTTAAATTCTGCAAAAATACCTATTTTGATTATTATTGTTTAGGCAATTGGAATCTTTTTGTAATGACGACAAACATATCCATGTGTATGAATGAGTTGCAATATGCTGCCCTAAAACACAGATATGTTGTAGACATGGAAAAGAATTTCGCAATTGACCCATATTATTTGTAATATAAAGGAGAATGAATTATGTGCGGAATTATTGGTTTTACTGGAAATCTTGATGCTACTGAAGTAATGTTAAATGGTCTTAGTGAATTAGAATATAGAGGATATGATAGCGCTGGTATCGCTTTCTTTCAAAATGATACCATTCGCACGATTAAAACTACTGGTAAAGTTTCTAATCTTATTGAAAAAGTTGCTTCTTCAGTAGATAAAGATACGACTTGTGGAATTGGTCATACTAGATGGGCAACACATGGTGGAGTGTCAGATACTAACTGCCATCCACATACCTTCGGTAAGGTTACTTTAATCCATAATGGTATCATTGAAAATTATCATGAATTAGAGAAAGAATTTGCAAAAGAAGGAAAGTTCCCTGTATCTCAAACTGATTCTGAAATTGCTGCTATGGTAATTGACAGTCTATATACTGGAGATGCCTACGAAGCCCTCCGTAAAGCTTCTGATATTCTCGATGGAGCATATGGTTTTTGTATACTTTTCCATGATCAACCAGGTGTTATCTATGCAATTCGTAATGGTAGTCCTCTTGTAGCTTGCCAATCTGAGCAAGGTTCTATCATTGCTTCTGACATGGTAGCATTAATCAAATACTCAAAAGATTACTTCGTATTACCAGAACATCATATTGCTAAATTAGATGGTTCTCAAATTGAAGTTACTGCTCTAGATGGCACTGTAGTTGAGCCAAAAATCTTGCATGTAGACTGGGATATTACTTCTGCTAAAAAAGGTGGATATCCTCACTATATGTTAAAAGAGATTCACGAACAACCAGATGCTTTACACAATACAATTACTCCTCGTGTAAAGAACGGAATGTTAGATTTTAAAGAAGATGGAATCGCTGACGATGTATTCACAGATATTAATCGTGTCATAATTATTGGATGCGGTACTGCTATGCATGCTGGTCTTATTGGTAAAGTAATGTTTGAGAAATTATTACGTATACCAGTAACAGTTGAAATTGCATCTGAATTCCGTTATAACGATCCAATTCTTGATAAGAATACGTTAGTAATTACCATTTCTCAATCTGGAGAAACAGCTGATACTCTTGCTGCTCTTCGATTATCAAAAGAAGCTGGTTGTAAAACATTATCAATTGTTAATGTAAAAGGTTCTTCAATTGCTCGCGAAAGTGATTATGTTTTCTATACACACGCAGGTCCAGAAATAGCAGTTGCTAGCACGAAAGCTTATATGGTTCAATTATCTAGTATCTATATGATTGCTTTCAAATTTGCTTTGATCCGAGGAACAATTAGCAAAGAAGCTTGTGAAGATTACTTAAAACAACTACAAGATACTATTAAAGCGGTTGCCACTACTATCGACTTAGATAAACAAATCGAAAAAATCAGTGAATGCCTTACAAGTGTAGAAGATCTATTCTTCATTGGAAGAGGCCTTGATTATCCTTTATCATGTGAAGGTTCTATCAAATTAAAAGAAATTAGTTATATCCATTCCGAAGCATATGCAGCTGGTGAGTTAAAGCATGGTACGCTATCACTTGTAACAGATGATGTGCCAGTTATTGCGCTAGCAACACAAGAAAAAGTATATGCTAAGATGATTTCTAACATTCGTGAAGTACGTGCAAGAGGTGCTATGGTTATACTGATTACCAATGGTGAAATGCCAGTTGATGATGATCTATGTGCTCACCATATCGTTCTACCTAAAACAGACGATCAATTTGCTCCTTTCACCGCAGCTGTAGTATTACAACTAATTGCTTATTACACATCTGTTCATCGTGGACTTAATGTTGACCAGCCAAGAAATCTTGCAAAATCTGTAACTGTAGAATAATAAATAATTAAATATAGATGTTTTTTAAGAGTAGAGGAAAATAGAATTTGATTTTCCTCTACTCTTTTTCTAATTTACGTACAGTGTATGAAATTAAAACACATAATTGAAGTCTTACAATTATACATTATATAAGTAAGGCTAATATATTTTATGATTTATTAGTATATTCTTATATAAGCATTGTTTTTAGCGGCTATATTTAATAGAATAGGATTGTAAACGAAAAACATTATATTATTAAGACTATTAATTACTAACAAAATTATATACTCAAACTTCGCACATAAAAAACTTATAGCAGTTAGCTACACCTTGAAATCTTCAAGTGCGAAGTTTAAGTCATATATTAATAATCGGAGGTTATTATGGGCGGATTTTTTGGCGTTGCATCAAAATCAGATTGTGTGTTTGATCTATTCTTCGGAACAGATTATCACTCTCATCTTGGAACAAGAAGAGGCGGTATGGCGGTATACGGCGAGAAAGGATTTGACCGTGCAATTCATAATATCGAGAATTCACCTTTTCGAACTAAGTTTGAGAAAGATGTGAATTCGATGAAAGGTAACCTTGGTATCGGTTGTATATCTGATTATGAACCACAACCGTTAATTGTACGTTCCCATCACGGTACATATGCAATTTCTACGATAGGAAAAATTAATAATACAGAAGAAATCATAAAGCGTGTCTTTGCTACAGGACATTCACATTTCTTAGAAATGAGTGGTGGTGATATTAATCCTACTGAACTAGTAGCCGCTCTAATTAATCAAAAAGAACATCTTGTTGACGGTATTCAATATGCGCAAGAATTAATAGAAGGATCTATGACACTAATGATAATGACTCCAAAAGGAATCTTTGCTGCAAGAGATCGATATGGTAGAACTCCAATATCGATTGGTAAGAAGTCTGATTCTTTCTGTGCTTCTTTTGAAAGTTTTGCATATCTTAACCTAGGTTATACAGAATATAAGGAATTAGGACCTGGTGAAATTGTAGTGCTTACCCCTGAAGGCGTACAGACATTACGTCAGCCTGGTAAAGATATGAAAATCTGTACATTCTTATGGATATATTATGGATATCCTTCTTCCTCCTACGAAGGAATCAGTGTCGAGAAGATGCGTTATAATTGTGGAGAAAAACTTGCTAGTCGCGATAATGTTAAACCAGATATCGTTGCTGGTGTACCTGATTCTGGTACTGCTCATGCAATTGGTTATGCCAATGCATCGGGTATTCCATTCTCAAGACCTTTTATTAAATACACTCCAACTTGGCCACGTTCTTTCATGCCTACCATTCAAAGCAAACGTAATTTAATTGCTAAGATGAAGCTAATACCTGTGCATGATTTGATTCAAAACCAAAGCTTACTTTTGATAGATGATTCCATTGTTCGTGGAACGCAACTAAGAGAAACTACTGAATTCTTATATCAAAGTGGTGCCAAGGAGGTTCATATTCGACCAGCTTGTCCTCCTCTTCTATACGGCTGTAAATATCTTAACTTCTCTCGTTCTACTTCAGAGATGGATTTAATTACACGTAGAATTATAGCTAAGAACGAAGGAGATACTGTAGAGAAGAAGACACTTGAAGAATATGCGAACCCAGAATCGGATCGTTACCAAGCTATGCTTGAAGAAATCCGTAATCAGCTTAACTTTACTTCTCTAAGATATCATCGCCTTGACGATATGATTGAGTCCGTTGGTATTGAACCATGTAAGTTATGTACGTATTGTTGGAACGGACAAGAATAAAACAAAGCATTTGTCAACCATTGTTAATATAGGTTGACAAATGCTTTATTTAATTAACTAAATCCATAGATAAATCCTTATCATGATTTTCCATATAATCCCATAACTCATGTTTTTTCGAATTATAACATGGTATTGCTACTGATAATAACTTCATTTTCTCACCTTTTTACAATACTCCAACAATGTATATATACAGTTGAAGCTACTTATCTAACGTATTCCTAAGTTACATCTTTCTTAGCTATTATTTTTTCATAATAACTAATTTCATCATTGGGTAATTGATTACAACCTGTATTACTATATTTATAACATTGGCAAGTGTAGCTGCAAAACCACCAACGTATGGTTTAATTAATGCAATAACATGTGGTGGAAGCCATATAGAAATAACTACCGCTACCGTAACAGTTGCAATATACCATGGTAATACTCTTGAAACTTTACAGGTTGCACCTTCTATCTCCCATCTATTCGAATAAATATTATACTAACGAAATCCTTTATCGTCAAATACTATTGGAATTGAAAGCTAATGTCAACCAAATATATATAATGGTTGACATATACATGACTAGCTATTATACTAATGTTAACTCATATGTGTATTAAGTTAACAATAAGAAATATAGGGAGGATATCTACTATGAATATGAAAACAAAAGTTTTAACTACAAGTGCAATGTTTGTTGCTCTTACTGCGATTTGCTCTCAGATACAGATTCCACTACCGATGGTTCCAATTAATCTTGCTTTGTTTGCTATCTATCTTGCTGGTGCTATACTTGGTCCTAAGTATGGTACATTATCAGTTCTTACTTACGTGTTATTAGGTGGAATTGGTGCTCCGATCTTTGCTGGATTTTCTGGTGGTCTTGGTAGAATCACAGGACCTACAGGTGGTTATATTATAGGATATATAGTAGCTACATTAATTGTAGGACTTATAACTAAGAAGTGTGGTTATAGTTGGTGGACCCTAGTAATCGCTATGGTAGTTGGCTTAACTGCTTGTTATATTGTAGGAACAGCATGGTTTATGTACATAACGGGTAATTCACTAGCAGCATCTATGACCTATTGCGTTATTCCTTTCTTACCGGGTGATGTAGTTAAGATTATTCTTGCGACAGCATTAACGATTCGATTACGACTATCATTACCGGACTTAATGCATGCGGAGGCAATATAATGAAAACACTTCTACGTCCACACCACGGGCTTTGTATTCAATTCTATGAAGGAAAAGGATATAATGAAGAGTTTACGAAAAAGATGGATGCATTGATTAATCAAATACATCGAAAACCAGGGATGGTAATTCAATTGCATACAGCTGTGGATGTATTATGTAATTCCTGTCCTAACAATATAGAATCCGAATGTATATCCTATGAGAAAGTAAAGCGATTTGATGAAAAAGTACTGTCCTATTGTAATCTAAACTCCGGACAGGTGCTAAGCATGCAAGAGTTTTTACAGTTAGTAAAAGATATGATAATAGAGAAGGATCTTCAACCCTCTATCTGTAGTGATTGTGAATGGTATTCGATTTGTATCAAATAAGTTGCTGGTCAGGGTGTATATAGGGAAGCTCAATAGCTATAATACTACAACGCAAAATTTAGAATAATTATAAACTATCTTGTATTTTCTGGTTATTAAGGATAGAATATCTATATATTCATAAACATAAACAGAACATAGTGGAGGTAGCAATATGAAACAATGTATTACTGAATTCTTAAATCGTTCTTGGTCAAAAGAAGAAAAATTCCTCGTTATTCTCTCTGCAACATTAGTAGGGATCGTTGCTGGATTTATCTTCTCTCCATTCCAAAAAGGAATTAGTGTATTTAGTCACAATGGTTCAAATAATTCTAACAATGGAAATCCTCAAGATCCTACCATCGAAGAAGAAGTTTGCGAGGAACAATAATAATCTACTTAATAAAGGACTGTTTGTCAAGATACTTATAACTATGAGGTATCTATCAAACAGTCCTTTGTTTTTCTATTCTATATCGACAGCTCAGTGAATTTCTTCACTACAATTGGTCCATCGTTCCCTTCAAAATACAAATCAATTCCACTGGTATTAATAATTGTAGAACCATCTGCATAGTATTTTGCTTGTTTGAAAGCATTGTAATAAGTTATGATGTCACTATTGGTAGCTACCCAGATATCAGATAGATACGGTTGCATATATTTAAGCAAGTTCTTAATTGTATCCCAGTCGTTATTTCTCGCAAATTCGTAACTATGTCCCCATATATAAAACAACCGTAATCGTCGATAGATATCATCTTCTTCGCAGAATTCCTTGGCTAATTCCATTAGTTTGTCATCGTTATGATGACAGGTTGGATTCCATTCAAGTGGATTGGTTGGTAGCTCAAACTGATGCGTTGAAATCACAGTTCTTGCATATTGAATACCACACATCTGTAATACAGATTTAACGGTATCATTATAGGTACCATATGGATAAGCAAATCCATTAACGATATAACCTGTTATATCTTCGAGATTCTTTCTATCGGTAATTACCTCATAAGACATTACACTTGTATCAAGTGCTGGAAGTGAAGGATGCGTAACGGTATGGGACGCAACTTCATGACCATTATACAATTGTCTCACTTCTTTAGCTGTAACAGTTGAATTATCCTGCTTGACCCCATTTATATTCTCAACTTCTATTCTACCTAGCTCTCCTGAGTTAAGATTAAAGGTTCCCTTTACATGATATGTATTAAATAGTTCTACTAATTTTCGATCATGAACCAATCCATCATCATAACTGAAAGTTACTGCTTTTCTTTTTCCCTCTGGAAAAAGTAAATTCCATTTTGTCGCCATTATGTACCTCCTTTAATATATGTAGTTAAGATTTCATTATCTTCAAAAAGGGTAAGCATTGTTAGATAACCAAATCTAACAAATTCACTATAATAAATATAGCACTTTCTAGGAATATTGAGAAGTACAATATTGCTATATCTTACCCTTTTATTGCTCTGTTTTGACACGGTAGCTTAAGGTATTATACTCTTTCTATAAGATAAGGTACTAGATCAGATACAGATACCGTTATTTGTTCCATACTATCTCGTTCTCTTACCGTTACTGTATTATTCTCGATTGTATCATCATCAATTGTAATTGCAAATGGTGTACCAATCGCATCACCTCTTCGGTAACGTTTACCGATATTCCCTGCCTCGTCATATGAAACCATCATGTGTTTTGATAGCATATGATGGTATTCTTTAGCCCTATCAGCATGACGCTTCTTAATTAGAGGTAGTATATTAACCTTAATCGGTGCTAAGAAAGGCTGTATTTTCAAAACTACACGAGTGTCACCACCTTCTAATTCTTCTTCCACTAGATTTTCACACAATACAGCTAATACAAGACGATCCAAACCGTAGGTGGATTCGATAACATAAGGTATATAACGTTCATTTGTCTCAGTATCAAAGTATTCCATTGTTTTACCTGTGTATTCTTGATGTCTTGCTAAATCAAAATCTGTTCGATTGTGTGTCCCGTTGATTTCACCCCAACCAAATGGGAATAGATATTCGATGTCACACGCTGCTTTTGCATAATGAGCTAACTTCTCATGATCATGATAACGTAGATGTTCGCTAGCAAATCCAAGATACTGAAAGAACTCTTTTCCATACCCTTTGAAATACTTGTAGAGACCTTCATCATCACCTTTCTTACAAAATGTTTGAAACTCCATCTGTTCAAACTCTATTGTACGAAATGTGAAATTACCAGGCGTTATCTCGTTACGAAACGCTTTACCTATTTGTCCGATACTAAAAGGTAATTTCGTACGCATGGTTCTTTGAACATTTAAGAAATTCACATACTCCCCTTGGGCATTCTCTGGTCTTAGGTATACCATGTTAGCGGAATCGTCAGTAACACCTCTTTTAGTTGCAAACATTAAGTTAAACTGACGAATATCAGTAAAATTATATTTTCCACAAACAGGACAAGGTACTTCCTTACTACGAATAAATTCAATCATTTCTTGTTGTGTCATAGCATCTGCATTCGCAGTCTCATCAAAGTCATTAATTAGATTGTCTGCACGATGTCTGGTTTGACACTCTTTACAATCTAATAGTGGATCTGAGAACCCTTCTAGATGACCACTTGCTTTCCATACCATAGGATTCATTAAAATATCAGCATCTATTTCATAACTACTATCCCTGCGTTGAATAAAAAAGTATCTCCATGCATCTTTAAGGTTATTCTTTAATCGACATCCAAGTGGGCCATAATCCCATGTATTCGCTAGGCCACCATATATCTCACTTCCTTGAAATATAAAACCATACTGATTACAATAAGCGATTAGCTCATCCATATTAATTTTTTTCATTTACAATTCCTCCTTGTTTTCCTATTGATATTCAAATCATTCATAGTGGAGCTATTTTAATAGAAAGACAAAAGAAAAGAGCCCGCTCTAAGCTTGTATGCTTAGGGCGAACTCTATAATAAGTCCGTGGTACCACCTAATTTCAGATGTCTCTGCTCTTTGTTAGCACGGGAACAAACAAATTCCTTATGCTACTCCCTTTCTAACGGTAGGAACTCCGGTGCCATCTAATCAATATTACTATCTTTCAATGCACAGCTCAAAGGCGCCTTCTATAGAACCTTCATGAAGATTTTCACCAAACATCTTCTCTCTGAAATCCAGTTACTAGATACTACTCCTTATCATTGCTTCTATTTATGAATTTAATAAATAATACTCATATCTAGAAAATTTGTCAAGCTTTTTTGTATGAAATTATTTCCTGTTCTGTTTTGTATGATTTATTTCCTTAAAAATTATTTCCTGATAAATTATTTTCTTATAAATTATTTCAACGATTCTGTAGACTCCTTACCACACCAGTGTCTACATTGTTCAATTCTAGCTCCATTGTCCCCTTGCTCTTTATCGTAGGCGAAATTATGTAAAGTGTTGCAAGGGAACTGTTGACAATGTCCACAATTCTCTAATTCTTTCGTTTCACAACACTGTTTCACCGTGCATTCGCCCCAGAATGGATTTTCTATATTAACGCACCCCTTACAATGAAATTGTTCCCGATAATCACATTTGCTACATTCAATACCACATCTTGATTGAATCATATTATATCCTCCCTAATCAAATAGCTTTATATCAAAAGTATATAACATCAAACACGACAACTATGTGACATGTTAGAATTGAATACGAATGTAATTATCTAGACTTTTTTTTAAGTCGTTTTAAATTATAGCAATTTGAAAGCCCCGTAGCTGCACCAGCTATTAAACTACCTATACCATAAACAGCTCCTTGCGTTATACCAACTACACCAACTCCCAATAATATGCCACCTATTCCTAGCCCAACCATAGAACCCACTTTAGCTATATCTTTGTTTGGGTAGGTTCCGCTCCCAGCCTTCTTTGCTAATTCATTATACTTTTTTGTGTGTTCTCTTATATCCACTCTTTTCATATTCTATCCTCCTAATCGAAAATATCATCTATTAAATGGTCTATCATAAACTCAAATACTTTTGTTCCTTCACATAACATATCATCTTTTTGCGAGACACTAGAAAGCATAGCAAATAAAAGAGAAATTGCTAAATTTTCTTCAATTTTTAAAGATAAAAATGGTTTATGGAGCATGATTTTTGCACCAAGATAACTCTTATCAGTTAACTCCAATCTCTGTTCCTTATTCAATTTATTATAGAAACTCAAAAAATCAGGATTATTTACATCGTACATAAAACTACTTTTGCTGTATTCTAAGTATATTTCTTTTAATGCATCTGCAACTCCGTATTTGTTTTGCTTCTGTGAAATTCTTTCTTCCACTATGCTATATAACTGATCTAAAGTTTCTTTAATAACTTGATAAAAAAGAGCTTCCTTGCTCTCGAAAAAACTGTAAAATGAACCTTTTGATATACCAATATCTTGACAAAGGGTATCAATACTTGTCTTTTTGTATCCATATTTTTGCCAGTTCAGTTTACATTCTTTCATCAGCTTTTCAGTGATGATTTCTTTTTCTTCATAAGTAAATCCTTTTGGCATAATAACCTCCTTTAACTATTTAATGACTTTACAACTTTACTTCTTTATATATGACTATATCAACTTATATAGTCATATATATTATGCAGTATTATCTTGTTTTAGTCAACAAGTAAATTAACCATTGCAATATATTGTTGAGTTTTGCAACGTTTATCTGTGAAATTCAATTCTTATATTTATTACGTTATTAAAGAATAAAATCATTTTCCAAACATAAAAAGACACTTCAATTTTGAAGTGCCAATCTATATGCTTATACAGTTTTTCAAATACATGCCAGTCACTGTATTATATTTATATCTAACAATACTCATTCTTATAGGCTTTTGCTATCTATTAATCACTTTAACTTGCAATCCTTCCATTACATCCAGCGCTTTCTGGTTAAGTATTGGGTCAAAGCTAGCTGTTAGAGAAGCATCCACAATAATTGTTGCACCCGGATAGTACGTCTGAAAAATAACCGCATTACTTAGTACGCAAATATTTGATACTAATCCAACCAACTCAATCTCGTCAACCGACTTTGGTAACTTATTCGCTATTTCATGCGTAATAGAAAGTCCAAATGACTCTTTGTTAAAACCTTGTGCCCCTACTTCATCCAATGCTACCTTTGTTTCACCATACACTTCCCAACCATTTGTATACTTTACACAGTGTTCTACTGGAAGATTTCTTCCTTCGCGTGTATGTAGATAATTCTCTTCATGCGTATCTCTTGTGAAGAACACATTGCCTTCACCATGTTCTCGAATCTTTTTGGCAATTACTTCATCTAATCTTTCTGCACCTTCAAAACCTAATGCTCCATTCACAAAATCATTCTGATAATCAACAACGACTAAAATCTTCTTCATACATATACTTCCTTTCGTTTTGTTTAGTTCCTTTCTTTTACCGTTATAAATCATTGGTCAATCTCGTTTCATTACCTTTGGTTTGTATGGTTTTTCCAAGTATCCTATGTATTTTCCTATATGCACTATTATATTATTAGTAATACTATCACATAGAAGAATATAATACAAATATATGATTTTATCTAATTATATCATGAATACCTCTACTTATCTGATAAACCTTTAATTTCGGTACCAGTTACCAATGGTTATATATTCCCATTCCATCCAGTTTATTGTACTGGTATTATACTGATGTATGGTTATTCTTCGATTTAGATTATCAGTTGTTGCATACTGATTTTCGATTTTCTTTTCATTTGATAATAAATTTAATAGTACTATTAGGTTATCCCAATCTTCTATCTCGGTACACGTTTCAGCCACTTCCACTGCCTCAAGTAAACGATCTATCTCTATCCTCTTCTTCTTTAGTAGCTCTTTTTGATTCTCCAAGGATTGTTTCATTATTGAATAATCTCTCTGATCACTTTGTATAAATTCTTTAATTTGTTCTAAAGAAAAACCTAGAAACTTAAACATTAGAATTTTCTGTAGAGTTTCAAAAGAACCACTGTCATAATATCGATATCCGCTCGCTGAATAATCAACCGGTTGTAATAACCCCTTAGAATCATAGAATCGAATAGTTCTACTAGATACTCCTGATATCTTTGCAATTTCACCTGCTGTATAATATTTTTTCTCCATACTCTCTCTCCTCAAATCTCTATAATCATCTTATGTTTTCTAATATTAACTGTTGGTTACATTATAATGATTATTTTTATTTTTTATAGCTTTCATTATAAGGGTATACGTTACGGAAAGGTCAATAAAAACATGCAAATTATTTATCTTGAAAAATTATGAAATTAAGAAAACTACCAAATTGTCAAATTACAAGTTGATAGTTTTCCGTTTGTCTTTATTATAGTTTTAATTTAGCAAAGGCATCCGCAAAAGCATTGTTTACAGGTTCTTTCGCCTCTTTTTGTTGCTTCTTCATATAATTTACTACATCTTTCTTCGATACACCTGCACCTTCCTTCTTTCGACGCTCCTCAAAGGCAGATAATTTTTCTTTATGTCCACATTGACAGGTAAAAACCTGTGAATCACCTTTACCGCACAGTTCCATCTTCTTATGACAAACTGGACATCTAGCATTACTTACCCGTGCAATCGTTTCTCTATGACCACATTCACGGTCTTGACATACTAACATACGACTATTCTTGCCTTTAACGGATAACATACGTTTTCCGCAAACTGGACATTTTGAATTTGTTAAATTATCATGGCGATACGTACCTGCACCACCTTTGATTTCGCTTACTATCTCTGTAGAATACGAACGAATTTCATTCATGAACTGTTCTTTCTTCAAAGTTCCTTTCGCAATTCTTCCTAGTTTCATCTCCCAATCAGCCGTAAGTTCAGGTTGACATAACTCGGAAGGGACCAACTCAAGTAATTGTTTTGCTTTGGAGGTTACAAAGATTTCTTTTCCCCGTTTTTCAAGTAAGAAGTTAGCAAACAACTTGTCAATGATATCTGCTCTTGTTGCTACTGTACCAAGCCCACCAGTTTCTCCAAGTGTCTTTGCTGCTTCTCTATCATAATGTTCCATATACTTAACAGGGTTCTCCATAGCAGATAGCAAAGTAGCTTCGTTGAATGGAGCTGGTGGCTTTGTTTTACCTTCAGTTATAGAAACTGAGACTTTATTAATACTATCACCTGGTTGAAGGCTCTTCATCTCCTCATTCATAGAGACGAATTGTTCTTTCATGTGATTACGTGTACCTTCATCGTTATCATCTTCAAAATCATCTTCTCCTGCTGAATCATTATCTACATCAGAACTGTATACCTCTTTGAAACCTAGTTTAGTTACTACCTTTGCTTTGGCAATGAAAGTTTCACCGCCATACTCAACTTCTATGTTGGTTTGATCATATTCAAACGGAGGATACAATACCGCTAAAAACCTACGAACAACCAGATCATAGATTTTACGTTCCTCATTCGACATATGATCAAGATTAACATATTGTTCGGTAGGTATAATTGCGTGGTGATCAGAAACCTTGTTGTTATTAACATAACTTGAATTTCCTTTAATTACTGTATTAACCAGACGACCTGCTAATTTCTTATATGGTCCTACTGCACAAGCACGTAAACGTTCCGATATCGTTGGAACTACATCTGTAGTAATATATCTAGAGTCCGTTCTAGGATAGGTTAAAACCTTATGGTTTTCATATAAGCGTTGCATGATATTCAATGTTTCTTTCGCTGAGAAATTAAATCGCTTATTCGCATCTCTTTGTAATTCTGTTAAATCATATAGCGCAGGAGAATAGCTTTTCTTAGCTGTTTTCTTTACCTGTGTAACTTTCGCTTTGCCATCACCAGCTTGTAATTTTTTATATAAATCTGTAATTCTACTCTTGTCGAATGTTGTATTGCTATGAGTGTTTCCGTCAATCCACGTAAAAGTTAATCCCATACTCTTAGCTTGTAAACCATAATATGGTTTTGGAACAAACTTTCGAATCTCCTCTTCTCTCTTCGCAATCATAGCAAGTGTTGGTGTTTGAACACGACCACATGATAACTGCGCATTATACTTACATGTTAATGCACGAGTTGCATTCATACCTACCAACCAGTCCGATTCTGCTCTTGCCACAGCAGCTGCATATAGATTATCGTATTCTTTTCCATCTTTTAGATGTGAAAAGCCATCTTTAATTGCTTTATCCGTAACAGACGAAATCCAAAGACGTTTTATTGGTTTTTTGCATGCAGACTTCTCAAGAATCCATCTTGCTACTAATTCTCCTTCTCTTCCTGCATCTGTTGCAATTATAATATCACTAACGTCTTTACGATTTAACTGTGCCTTAACTGCATTAAACTGTTTTGCTGTTTGTTTAATTACTACTAGTTCCATTTGAGGTGGCAACATTGGTAGATGTTCAATCTTCCATTCTTTGTATTCCTCTTTATACTTTTCGGGATCAGCAAGTGTTACAAGATGTCCAAGTCCCCAAGTTATGATATATTTACTACCTTCTATAGCTCCATTTATCTTTTGATTGCATTTTAGAACTCTTGCAATATCTCTTGCTACAGATGGCTTTTCTGCAATTACTACTGTCTTCATTATTCTTATAAATCCTTTCACCTTGTTGTATTATTCTTAAAAACTGTATTGTTAATAAAATGGTATCTCTAACACAGTAGTTATGACTTATACTTATATATACATTATACTTTATAAGAAGCACAAAGCAAGTGTAATCAATAATATTTAGTTATCCTCATGCACAAGTGTTTTCTTTATCTTATTCATTCCAATTATTGTGCCTCCAATAACACCAGGAAACAAAAAAGTCATAAACCGATATAACAATGCACAGGAAAGAATATTTTTCTTTGGAATAATATTAGCAAAAAATAATAGAAACGCTACCTCTGTTGAACCAATTCCCGCAGGTGCAGGCAACACACTTGCAACTGCACACGAGACGGCAGTAATACCCAGTAATTGAATTCCAGTAATCGTATGAATCGGTGCTAATATGATATACGGAATACTATATATAGCTAACATCTTAATAATATCACGTAATATAATTGAGCATACACAGGATTTTTCTTTTAATAGCTCCGTAGATGATTCTTCCAGTCCTATAAAATACTCTGTTAAGGTATCAATTATATGCGATAATTTGTCCTTTTTATTAAGCTTATTCATACACTTTACTACGAATGTATGCAAGCGTTTACTTATGCAGATTGTTAAGAATAAAATTGCAATAAGAATAGCAATCGCCAAGCTTATTAAAAATGTAGAGAAATAATTATTATAGATAGAATGGAAATCTTTGAATTGTACTATTAGAAAAAAGATTGCTAATACTGCAATAGTAAGCTTATGAAACATATAGGACAAAGCTGATATACTCGTCCCTCTAGAAACCTTTATTCCTCGATTATTCATATAATAGATTGTTCCTGCTGCAGAACCACTTCCGAATGTTACCACCTTAAAAAAAGAAGAATAGAAGGCACATGATATGCCTTCCCATCTTGTTAATCCAGTACCCTTCGTTTGTGTCATTATTTTGTAATTAAGTCCATCACAAATCTGAAATACGATTGCCATTAAGCTTATTAATGCAATTTGCCATATACGTATGAATCGCATTTCATACATTGCTTCAACTAAAGATTTCTTAAAAACTATTATTATTAGAAGTAGAAATCCAATTGAAATCAATGTTTTTAATAGTTGTTTTTTATTCACTAGTTGCACTCCTCACTGGATAATATCATAGATAGAATGTGTCATTAAATAATGATATGCATCAATGATTTGATTCACTGTCATATCTTCAATCCCATAAATAACCCAAGTTTTAATTGCTGTTACAAGGTCGAGCGCATAATACTGTGATACAGTTTCTTCGTTCAAGATACTATCTTCGGCAAACTGCATCCCATTGCTTTCTTTTACACGTTTTAAACAAATCTCGTAGATATGTTTTAACATGATATGTTCAAAACAATTTTGTCCTGTTATTTCAAATGCTTTTTTATAAAATCCTCTCTCCTCATAAATACATGTGATTAGATACTTAACGGCTTCTTTCTCCATTCCATGATCAATAAGATTCGATACTTCCTTAATAATCTCTTCATAGAAAATCCACTCAACTAAATCATATTTATCCTTAAAATGATTATAGAAAGTAGGCCTTATTAAGCCTGCTTTTTCAGTAATCATCTTTATAGTAATCTTTTCAAAAGGATTTTTTAACATTAATTCTTTAAAACTTTCTGCTATTAGGGCCTTTGATATATCTCGCTTCTGTACCATTGACTCATTCCTTTTACTATTAATTAACTCATCAAACCCAGAAATGACCACGGGTCATATTATACATCTATATTCTAGCATAAAATAACTTAACTTCCAAGAATTCATCTTAGATTTTCTTTAAAAAGATATTTATAAAGTACTGCGCATTACTTTCATAATATCCGACTTATTTATATTTCGTTTTGGTTACATTACCTTCTTTGTTTTCCCGTTTTTATAATTCACATATCTTGGTTCACGTACAGAAGTTTTACTCCATAAATCGTCTGCTGTTTTCTCCCAATCACAAGCGTATTCATGACACTTATCACAAAGATGCTCTACACTTTCGGGTGATTGTAAGTCAGTAGATTTTGCACCTGTTTCTTTTACCATACGTTTAAGTATCTCTGGATTCTCTAGCATTGGACATGGGCGTAGATGATTATTATTAAATGGTTGGTTATCTCGATATGCCATGAATAAAGGTTGTTTTAATGCATCCAGCAAACTAACTTCCTTAATGTTTGCACCAGAGTAATGTATAAATACACAAGGTTCAACATCGCCATTCGCGTTAATATGGCAGTAATTTCTTCCGCCTGCAATGCAGCCCCCTACAAACTCACCATCATTTTGGAAGTCCATTGCAAAGATTGGCTTTCCGCCCTCCATCGCTCGTATTTCTCTGACACGGTGATACATATACTCCCTTTGTTCTTTAGTTGGAAGCAATTCAACAGCAGCCTCATTTCCTACTGGCATGTAATGGAAATACCAGGTGAAGCGACAACCTTTATCAATTATCATGTCTAGGAAATCATCACTTGTAACAGTTTCAATATTTTTACTTGTGTAACAAATTGAAGTACCGAATATCTGTCCACTTGCTTTCAGTAAATCCATGGCTTTCATTACTTTGTCAAACACCCCGCTACCACGCCTCAAATCATTAACGTCTTCAAAACCTTCCAAACTAATGGACAAGGATATATTTCCCACTCTAGACATCTCCTTACAAAAAGCTTCATCAATTAACGTACCATTTGTAAATGCATGAAAGGCACAATCCTTATGTTTTTCACAAAGCTTAATAATATCATTTTTTCTTACTAATGGCTCACCACCTGTATACATATAGAAGAAGATTCCTAATTCTTTACCTTGTGTTATTATACGATCCATATCTTCAAAAGTTAAATTAAGCTTATGTCCATATTCAGCTGCCCAGCAACCAGTACAGTGTAGATTACATGCACTAGTAGGGTCCATAAGTATCAGCCACGGAATATTACATTGGTGAACTTCTCTCATATTTCGAATCATCTTCGTTCCATGAAAAGCAGCTTCAAATCCCAAATTCAATGCTGTCATTTTTACAACGTTTGGATCTAACTCATCTAAAGCTTTGTTTAAGTATTGCATCCATTTTCCATCTTGGTTTCGGATAAGGTTTCTAGCACTTTCATATGTTTCTTTCGAGTATACGTTACCTAAGAATGCTTCCGAGATATCTGTTATCCTAAGTAATCCCTTTTCTCTATCTTGATTTACTTTTCTAAGTGTAACGTCAATAGCCTTACTAAAGGCACTTCTTGCAGCTTTATGTGTTATTGTTCCCATAGATAATCCTCCCTTGATTCTCCTTGAGTTAAGTAAAATATTATTAAGTCGATTGTGTCACCGACCTATACACTACGGAATACAATCTCTATTGCTGAGCAGATTAATATTATTCCACCAATACCATAAGCTATCGTTTTTTGCTCGTATCCCATACGATATCCTGTATAAACTCCTAGTATAACAGACAGAATAGTTGCGGTTTCAATAGCAATCTGGACTATAATAAATTCTGCATCCATAAAACCGAATCCTATCCCAGCGAAGAATGCATCCATACTTGTAATTAATGCAGTTATGCAAACCTTTTTATAACTAATATCTGATACATGCTCAAATATTGTTTCTCTTCGCCATGCTTTGTATAGCATATACACACCAAGACCAATCAGTATAGTAATCGATATTCCATTCCATACTACTTGCATGCTAGTAGTAGAATCTGCAAATATCGGTATCAAGGAAATTAAATTTCCCGCCTGCACGGCAACTAACTGCCACAAGCAAAAAATTGCACACATAATCACTAATTTTTTCTTCTCGATCCGAGCTAACATAGCCCCTTCGCATATGGTCACTGCAAAAATATCTAACGATAGTCCTATGGAAATCAGAATAATTTCCACTAGGTTCATTTCATCCTCCTCCATTCCATAGATATATCTCGTTAAGCTGTAACGATGAATAACTTTAACTATTTAGTCAAATTAAGTATAAGAACTTTTTTCTCAAATGACCAAATACAGATTCTTTGCAACGTAAAAAAAACTACTACACTTTAGCGAAAGTGTAGTAGTTCCTTTACAAAACTAAAAAATTGTATTCTTTTAGGATAAAAACTTAATTAAATGAATAAGTTAACATTGGATTCTTCTGCATCTCCTAGATAAGAAGCAACTCCTGCGAATTCTACCCCATCGATTAACTCTTCCTTGGTAATTCCCATTACATCCATAGACATAGTACATGCTATTAATTTAATGCCTTGTGCCATTGCCTGTTTCATAAGGTCTTCTAATGTATTCACATTCTTATCTTTCATAACCTTCTTCATCATAGCAGTTCCCATTCCCGCCATATTCATCTTCGATAATTTTAACTTCTTTGTTCCTTTTGGCATCATTCTACCAAACATAGCATCTATGAACGGTTTTTTAACATTCTTTTTATCTGTCTTTCTAAGAGCATTTAACCCCCAGAATGTAAAGAACATCGTCACTGGTCTTCCCATAGAAGCTGCTCCATTAGCAATTATGAAGGAAGCTAAGACTTTATCAAAATCACCACTGAAAACAATTAATGTTTTTCCTTCTCTATCGTTATTCGTAACGTTATTCTTACTTGTTAAATTCTCTACTGTAGATCCTTTTTGTATTGTTACGATATTTTCATTATTAATACGTTCTGCTTTAACATATGTGTTTCCAGTTCGTCTACACCAAGATTGAATATCTTTTGAAAATCCCATATCCGTTGCAGAAACTTTTAGTACCTCATGATCGTTCATATTCTTAACTGTTTCATTCACTCTCATGATTGGTCCTGGACACTGTAAACCACAACAATCTAAGATTTTAATTTCTTTATCAGTTGCTTCTTCTAATTTTTGATTATATTCTTCCTTCATGGTATCAACCTTATCACTTTCCATTATATGTTCCGCTACTTGCAATTCTTCATCTTGTAGCCTATCTGCATAATGCATCGATTTATAGAAAGTTACACCACCTGCTAATACAGAAACTTTCTTAAAACCATGTTCCATTAAAATTCTGGCTGCGTTATATGCGCGTACTCCAATTGCACAATAAACAACTACTGGAACCTCTTTATTAAGTTCATTTATTCGTTTCCTTAATTGTCCTAATGGTATATGATAAGAATCTGGTATTTCGAAAACCATACGTTCGATATCTTCTGTAACATCAAGTATTACTTTATCTTCTTTCATTTCATCAAGTTCAGCAACTTCTGTTAGTGTAACAAGTCCATTCAAAATGTTCTCAGCTACGAAACCTAACATATTAACAGGGTCTTTGGCAGAAGTAAATGGAGGTGCATATGCAAATTCTAATTCTTCTAAATCATAAATCGTTCCACCTAAACGAATTGTAGTTGCCACAGTATCAATTCGTTTATCTACTCCATCACTACCAATAATTTGGCAACCTAGAATCTTACCTTCCATATCAAAATGCATCTTTAAAGTGAGAGGTGTTGCCCCTGGATAATAGCCTGCATGAGATTTCTGATTGATTAATGCAGTATAATAATCAACATTCTTTCTTTTTCCAAAACTTTGTAACTGTTTCTCGTTTAACCCAACACTTGCTACATCGTAATCAAACACTTTCGCTATAGAAGCACCGAGTGTACCGTTATATTGCTTTTTATTACTTTTTATTAAATTACGCTGAACATTGTTAGCATTAGATTTAGAAGCTATAATATCAGCAACAATTCGTCCTTGTTTGTTTGCAGGTCCTGCTAAAGGAATCATAGTTTTGTTATTGAGGATTGGATTCGTAACTTCTATAACATCACCTACCGCATAGATATCTTCAATAGATGTTTGAAGATGTTCGTCAACAATAATACCACCCCTCTGATTTAATGCGATACCAGCCGTTTTTGCTAACTCACTATTTGGCTTTACACCAATAGCTAAGACAACAAAATCTGTTTCTAACTTTTTACCGCTCTCAAGTTCAACTGTAATAGTACCACGTTCTGTATTTTCACGAAAACCTAATACACCATCTTCTAATTGCAACGTCACTTTATTACTATGAAGATTTTCATGAATAAGTGTAGCCATATCATAATCAATAGGAGCCATTACTTGATTCATCTTCTCGACTAATGTAACTCTAATTCCAGCATGATGTAGATTCTCAGCCATCTCAAGACCTATAAATCCACCTCCAACTACAACTGCACTTTTAGGATTATGTTTTGTTATTACTTCTTTGATTCGATCGGTATCCGGTACTGTCCATACAGTGAATATCTTATCTCCATTAATTCCAGGTATCGGTGGTTTAATTGGAGTAGAGCCTGTCGAGATAACTAACTGATCGTATGACTCTTCATAGGTTTCACCTGTTTTTATATTCTTAACTACTATTTTCTTTTCTTCTGCGTTTATAGAAGTTACTTCATTCAATACTCTTACATCTATATTAAATTTCTGATACATCGCTTCTGGTGTCTGTAGTAAAAGATTATCTCTTTCACTAATCACATCACCAACGTAGTACGGTAGACCACAATTGGCAAATGATATATATTCGCCTCTTTCAAGTAGTACTATCTCCATTGTTTCATCTAATCTTCTAAGTCTTGCAGCTGTAGTAGCTCCACCAGCTACTCCGCCAATAATAACAGTCTTATTAGCCATATTCATTCTCCATTCTATATAAGTATTATGGTAACTATCTAAACAATAACACAATGTTCAAACCTAGTCACTTGATGCATATTAATTGCATGACAAAAACATTAACTCATATCAATATAATACTTCAAAAATGAATAATTGTACCGTGACTAAGTCACATTAAGACTCAATAGCAATCTTTCGTATTGCATCCTTATTAACAATCTCAACTTTACCACGTTCTAATATAACGAAACCTTCTTTTTGAAAATATTTCAACATTCTAGAAACTACCTCTCTGGCACTTCCTAATTCTTTTGCTATTTCGTCATGTGTAACCACTAAACAGCTTTCATTTGTCCTAATCATTTCATCATACAGATAACTGGCTAGACGTTTATCGAAGCTTAAGAAAAGTATCTGCTGCATGGACCACATAACATTCGAGAATTTTTCTGTGGTTTGTTTATATATAAAGTTCTGAACATATACATTATCTTCTGAAATACGATTTAGATAGGACGAATTCGTTACAACAAGTGTACTATCTTTCGTAGCTTCAATGAAAACATCAAACGTTATCTCATCCATTATGCATGAAGTTGCTAATGTGCACGTTTCCCCTTCGTCAATTCGATATAAGGTGACTTCTTTTCCATTTTCTGATTGAATAAAGACACGTAATTGTCCCTTATAAACCGTCAACATTCCAAAACATTGGCCCATTGGGTCATGAACAAACTGTCCCTTTTTGAAGTTACTAAGAAATGAGTTTTGTATATATTCTTCTTTCTGTGAATTCGTTATACGATTCCAGAAAGGGAATGTACGATTAAAATATTGTTGAAAGTTAAATTCCATAGCTTACTCCTTTAAATATACTATTTATATATTATTCAGTTATCAATTGCTTTATCTGTTCTTTAGTAACAACATTTTCTTGATTTACTCTTATGATATCTTCTGCGACCTTTTCCTCTAATTCAGCCTTTTTAAAAGACTTCTCTAGCTCTTTTTCTAAATTTTCTTTTTCTAAACATTCTTTTTTTGTAAGATCTTTTTCTGCTTTAATTTCCTTGTATATACGCTGTTTTTCTTCGCGTTCTTTAAGCACTTTGATTCGCTCTTTCAGTTCTTCTTTGATCTGGTCGATTGAAGTATCTATTTTGGTAATAAGTGTATCCCACTCCTTTTGTGTCATATCACAAGACCCAATCGGATAACTAGCCTCTCCATTTTCCAGACGATTCTCTACGAATGCAGAATAGTTCTTCATTGCCTTATTAAAGGATTCCTCCACCTCACTAACATCTACTTTCTGCGATTCAGCTTTCTTAGATAAAGAATTCCTATAATGAGTATTTGATATAACTTGATTTATAGCCACCTTACACCTACCCCTTCCTATAGGCCACAACGTTATTAATTTGAAAGCGTCTTTGACCTTGTTAAAATATTCTTTACATACTTTATCGGTTTAGTATTGTAATTTATAAAGCTTTTCCAGCTAATACCTCTACATAATCCCTGTAATTATCCTTTAGTAATTTAGGTGTATTTAAACCGTATGGGCATCTTGCTGAACAACGTCCACAATTAATACATTTTTCAATTCGTTTCATCTTCTCTTGGACTTCTTTGGTTAACTGCAATTCTGATGGAGAACGACGTAATAATAATGACATTCTTGCACAGTTATTGATTTCTATTCCAACTGGGCATGGCATACAATACCCGCAACCACGACAAAAATTACTTGCTAATTCCTTCTGATCCTTTTCAATTACCGCTTTAATCTCCTCTGTCATGGTAGGTGGATTATCGATATAGCTTATGAATTCATCAAGCTCTGTCTCCTTTTGTACACCCCAGATTGGTAAAACGTGATCGTATAGATCTTGATACGCGTATGCCGCTCTTGAATTCGTAATTAATCCCCCTGATAATGCTTTCATGGCGATAAATCCTATATTATTTTCTTTACAACGACTCACTAATTTAAGTTCTTCTTTTGTAGCAAGATAATTGAACGGAAATTGTAGAGTCTCATATAATCCGGAATCTATTGCCTCCTTCGCTACTGATAAGCGGTGATTCGTAATACCTATATGACGAATCTTTCCCTGTTCTTTCGCTTCTAACATTGCTTCATACAATCCAGTTCCGTCTCCTGGTTTTGGACAAAAGGATGGGTTATGGAATTGGTACAAATCGATATAATCTGTCTTTAACAAAGATAAACTTGTATTCAAGTCTTTCCAGAAAGTTTTTGCATCAGTAGCAGCCGTTTTTGTTGCAATATAAATCTTCTCTCTAACATCTGATAATGATTCACCAATCTTAGCCTCACTATCTGTATAAAATCTCGCCGTATCATAGAATGTAATTCCGTGCTCGTACGCTTTTCTTAGTAACTTGCCGGCATCTTCATTGCTTACTCGTTGAATTGGAAGTGCTCCAAAACCATTCTTGTTTACAGTTAACCCTGTTTTTCCTAATGTAACCATTGACATAATACTGATTCTCCCTTTTATGTTCTATTCTTAATATATAACTTTCTGAAGCATATTAATCCTTCACAAAAAGCTAACTACTATGTTCAACGAAAAACCCTCTCTCGCTTAGCTTCACACTTATGTGCGAAGTTTGAGTATTTTAGTTTAATCTACATATCTAACTATAAGATTTCTATCTTCACCTGTCAATCTTTCTGTAATAATATGATTCAAGGGTCAAAAAATCGGTCAATTGTACATTCATAACAATTGACCGATTCTAAGTTACTTTGCTGGAAAACGAAAGAAGAAGGTACTACCAACCCCAAGTTCACTCTCTCCCCATACCTCTGCGTGGTGCACATTTGCTATCCATCTTACCATAGCTAAACCAAGTCCAAGACTTCCTTCTTCCTTAGCCGTTCTTGAAGGATCTACTTGATAGAATCTTCTCCAAATCTTTTCCTTGTTCTCTTCTGCTATGCCAATTCCATCATCACCTACATATCCAACAAGAGATTCCTTGTCCGTTCCCCTGTTTTCCCTATACAAAGCTATCTCTATATTACCAGATTCTTTCCCATAATTAATAGCATTCATAATAAGATTCATGAAGAAACGCATTAACAATGTCTCCTCTCCTTTTATCGCAATCCCCTCTTCGATCATAGCATGTACATTGATATTCTTCTTCTGTGCCCTTTCTCTTGCATCTTCAACAATTACTTCTAGCAAATCACTTAGATTGACCCATTCTAATTGTATTTTGTTTGAATCCATATCACTTCTTGCTAGTAATAATAATTGCCCTATAAGATTAGACACACGTACCGTTTGTAGATGAATGCTTTCTAAAGCCTCTTTTGTCTCTTTCCTATTATCAAATTCCATTGCATATTCACACTGGGATAATATAACACTTACTGGCGTTCGAAGTTCATGAGATACATCCGCAGTAAATTGTTTCTCTCTCTCAAACGAATCTTCTAGACGTTCAAACATCTGATCAAACAGTCTTCCTAGTCGATATAATTCATCATCTCCGTCACCTAGATTCACACGTTTACTAAGATCATTCCCGCTGGTTATCTGTTCAACGGTTTTACTCATCTGTTTTACTGGTTTGAAGGCTCGTTTCGTTAGAATATATCCACCTACAATCGCGATTATAATAATAATCGGTGCTAATATCAATAAAACTAGAACGTTAACATGGGTACGACCCACATTCGTTGATGTTGGCATCATACCACGAATGGTTACTATTCCATAGTCGGGTACTTCCTGTATCATATCATAGACATACCATTCCTCCGATAGCGAAATTTTCCTGAGTTTTTGATTTACAAATGACATAGTAGAATCAACTTCTCTAGGAAGAAATCCGCGAATCAGCTTTTCATTACTATTAAATATTGATATATAGATACCCTTTTCAACAAAATCGACATCTTCATCAATCTCAAGTTGTCCTTCCTCATACTCAATCTCCTGAGAAACTTTTTGTACCTTATTGATAAGCATTTCTTTTGATGAATTACTCAGTATTCGTTCACTTACAAGATATGTGACAAAAACTATCATCAAGGCCATAATACAAAGAAAAGCAGTATACCAAAGCGTTACTTTCCATATTATAGATATTCTTTTTCTATGCATCCTACTCATAACTTGCCTCATCTCTAAGCACGTATCCTGCTCCACGTATGGTGTGTATTAATTTAGGTTCAAAATCTTGATCAATTTTCTTACGAAGATAGCGAATATATACATCGATTACATTCGAACCTCCTTCATAATCAAAATTCCAGATATGTTGTTCTATCTTTGCTCTGCTTAATACAATACCTTGATTTCTTATCAAATATTCTAAAACGGAAAACTCTTTGCTTGATAAAGGAATAACCGTTTCCCCTCTCTTCACTATTCGCGTATCACAATCAACACTTAGATTTGCAACAGTGAATACATTCGTTACTTCTTCTATACTTCTTCTTGTTAAAACCCGTACTCTTGCTAATAGTTCTTCGAAGGCGAAGGGCTTAACCAAATAATCATCAGCACCACTATCAAGTCCGATTACACGATCTTCAATAGCATCTTTAGCAGTTAATAACAATACTGGAGTTTTATCACGCTTCTTTCGTAGCGTTCTTACAACATCTAAACCATTCATCTTGGGCAGCATGATATCAAGCAAAATTACATCATATTCACCCAATCTCATATAATCAAGTGCCTCTTCGCCATCATAGCATGAATCAACACTATAACCTGCCTTATTAAGTCTCTTAACAATTATCGAATTCAAGTCTCTCTCATCTTCCACTACTAATATTCTCATATGAAATCCTTCAGCCTTCTTCTTTAATCAGATCAGTATACACAAAATTGTGATGTAAACTTGTACCAAATAATTTATACATCTTTTAATATTCTTTTAATGTTTAGATTTTATACTAAGCAAGTAACAAAACAACAAAATAATAAAACTATTCATAAGGAAGGTAAGATAAACTATGAAAAAATCTCTAAGTACAAAAGTATTAGCATTAACAGCAATCGCTACAATCGGTGTAGGTTCTCAAGTAGCTTTTTCATATGCAGAAAACACCAAATTTACTACAGCAACAAAAACAACCTCTAATATAAGTGTTAAATCTGTGGAATATGATTACGATGAAAAAGACGACTCTATCGAAATCGATTTTTCAACAAGAATTAATCTCAACTCTTCTGCTAAGGCAAGTGTAAAAGATGATTCTGGTAAGACCTATAAAACATTTATTGAAGAATCAGATGAAAATGAAATTGACTTAGACGTAGCTAGTTTAGAAGCTGACAAGAGTTATACGGTAACTATTACTGGTATTAAGAATGAAACAGAATCTGAATACGGTACTTTAACTATTACATTCAGCATTCCAAAAGCATCAACAAACCTCGTAGAGGAAGTAGATTTTGATTACGAAGATAACGAAGTATCATTTGATTTTAGTAAGAAAGTAAAATATAACAATCCCAAAGTTACTATAACAAGTGAAGATGGTTCAAAAACTTATAAAGCATCTATAATTGAAAAAGAAAATGATGAATTAAGTGTAAGAGTTAATGGCCTAAAAGAAGGAAACACTTACAAATACAGTATTACTGGTATAACTGAGAAATCAACTGGTAATTCCAAAACCCTAACAGGTAATTTTGTTGCCTTAGAAGACTAATTTTAATAAAAAAACCTTAGAATTCGATTCTTTGAAGAAACGAATTCTAAGGTTTTTCTTATATTCTCAAACTTCACACATAAGAAACTTCGCTTAGAGTAGATAATTGCTATATTCATAAGAAAAACTATCTGAACACGTCAGCAC
>ERZ781271.12-NODE-12-length-155939-cov-12.458341_pt1 | contig 155939 bp, 156 predicted proteins | sample MGYA00375849_ERZ781271 | MGnify/ENA primary metagenome ERZ781271 (study PRJEB29790, sample SAMN06051245) | human gut metagenome | host: Homo sapiens | place: USA: Cincinnati, Ohio | collected 2013-06-10 | study: EMG produced TPA metagenomics assembly of the Gut... | reverse complement strand
TCGCATCAGCTGATGTGAGTGACCTTGTTTATTAGGGGAGTTTTTTTACAGCCCCACATAAATTGAATTATTAATAATTTTTTCTGAAAATAACTTAATTACAGGTCTTTAGATTTATTATATACTTTTATCAATAGAATATGATAAATATTTTGTTGGCTCTTTAAAGGTACCTGTTTTTGTTGTATCTTTTCTATCATAGATAGTTCCATAATAATGATAACATATTTCACCTGTTTGAGTGTAAGTTCCTACGTTTTGATAAAATTTCATTCTAAATTCACGTGTATTATATTTTGAATCATTATTTGGGCCATAATAACGAGTACCTTTCGAATACTCTCCTGTAACAGTAATGTCTACACCTATTTTACTAGAATCTAAAACCTCACCACTATAGCTTCCTTTTAATGACCCTGTATATTTGGTTGTAAGTGTTACTTCTTCACCACGAGCTACTGAAAATTTAAACTCATCTTTGGCTACCTGATTGTAAGTTTCAACTGTTTTTCTTGTAGATATATTTTCTATCGTAGTATAATATCCAATTGGATCGAGAATCCTTGCATCCTTTGATGGAAAATTATAATTATCATTATATGTTTCCTCAGGTATGTAATCATAATTAATAAGACGAATTACACCTACATCAGGATTATCTCTTATAAGGTCTTCGATGATATCGTTTGGAACATCTTCTGCACCTTGTTCAATAATAATTTGAGGTTGCTCGTCATTACTTGATTGAGCTTGTACATTAAGTGATGAAAATAAAATTGTTGTAGTTAGTATAGCCGCGGTAAATAAATTAAATTTTTTCATTGTTTTCTCCTCTTAAAATATTTTTTTCTAATATTGATTATTTTTTACAAATATAGTATACTTTACAATCAAATATAAAGCAAAGGAGAAATACAAATTATGCATAAAAATGGTAATAAATTACTATGTTTGATGTTTTTTTTCTGTTTTCTGTTAATATTAGTGATAACTATAAATAATACTAATCAGAATAATACCATTAGATATTTAACTGCTCTACCCAATATTAATAATATTTTAAATAATACAGATCAAACATTTAAAACTTCAAATAATGAACAATATAAAAATGAAATTAATATATCAATTAATGGTAAGCCATTATTATTTAAAAAAAAGTCAATACTTGTTAATTCATCAAAAAAATCATATCAAATAAATTATACTAATAGTGACAATATTATTTCTCTATTAAAAGTCAAGCTAGATAAAAATATCAGTATAAAAAATTATAATAGTTTAGATGAACTTAATACACCCATTACCATCATTCAAAACAAAAATACAAAAATAATAATTTGTGATAATTTAGAGCAAAAAGAGAGTAGAAATTTTTATTACTATGATATAGACAATGATATAGTTTCAATAAGATGTACGAGAGCAAATGAAATTATTTTCTCTTGCGGAGAAAGTCTTTATTATCTTGGAGTGAATTTTAAAATAGATAACAATCAATTATTTGAGTTGATAGATTATTTTATTGCTCTAGAGTAAGTGAAGAATATTCTAAACTTTTGTACTACATTCAACATACAGTCTCCTTACATATTTTTGTCTACAATTAATATCATAAAGAATAACGGTATGTTTGAATGATGGATTTGTATTCCTTTCATGCTAATGTTCTATAAGAGAGTAGACATTGCTGACTTTAATATTCCTTTGTCTTAGCTTTTTCTTCCCCAGCTAATACTGCATCCCCCTTCGTATCCAATTATTTTTTTTATACTGTTCAATAATTAGATTAACAAAAGCAGTCCCACTTATACTCATCTGTCTACTTTTACGTGTGATATAATCGTGATTATCGGCAATCTTGTAGGAGAGGCATGGCAAGATTCAGAGGTTTTACCAGAATATGCACAACCTTTTGACACAAAGTTTAATTTTGCCTTTGGACAAGCAATGATGAATGGGATTAAGAATGAATCAGCCATGGTGAATGATAGTCAGAATCTATCTCAGGTTTTGCAATCCATTCTTGATCAGTATGAGGCATGTGATACAAAGTATCTAGATGGTGTATTTGCATCGAACCATGACCAAGACCGCGTTATGAGTCAGTTAGCAAATGAAGACAAAGCAAAGCTTGCAGTTAATATCTATATGACATTAGCGGGGAATCCATATGTCTATTATGGAGAAGAGCTTGGTATGCGTGGGCAAGGAGATGATGTATATAAAAGAACTGCATTCAAGTGGAACAAAGATGGAATTGCTCCAACGGCCGATTGGATTAAAGCGGCCTGGGCTGAGGAAGATACTATGAATAAAGAAACACCATCTCTTGAAGAACAGATGCAAGATGAGAATTCTATGTATCAGTATTATAAGAATATTATTGCATTAAGAAAAAATAGTGATGCACTAATGAATGGTTCTTATATGGCATGTGATCTTAAAGATTCGCAGATTATGGCGTACGAAAGAGAAAGTACAAACCAAAAAGTACTTGTGGTTCACAATTTCTCTGGGGAGAAAAAGAAAGTATCAATTGATGGGATTAAGACAGGATCTGTATTGTTTGATAATAATGGTAAGGCAACTTGTGGAGAACATGATATCGAACTTGAACCATATGCAAGTATTATTGTAGAATATCAATAAATTTTTGTATATAAAATATATATAATTAATTTTAGAACAGAGTATAATAAAACTATATACTCTGTTCTTTTTTGTATATTTATAGGATTGCGCCCATTCATCAACACTAAGAACTTTGCTATACATAGGAAGCTTATTGGGCAACAGTATCACAATACAATTATTAGTAAATCTTTACTATTCATGGTTGTAAAACCTACATTTGATTTGATATACTAATTATAAATAATATAGAATTTACTCGGAGAAACATTATAGGGGAGTGGAGATGTACAGTATGTTAAGCAAGAGGAAGGGATCAAATGCACTTAAAGAATCTATTAAACTACGAGAATATAGTAATACAAAGTCATGACAATCCAGATGCAGACAGTTTAGCGTCAGGGTATGCATTATATAGTTATTTCAAGTCAAAGGGGAAGAAGGTCCGCTTTATCTATAGTGGACGTTACAAAATACAAAAGAGTAATCTATTACTCATGATTGAAAAACTTAATATACCAATCGAATATGTTGAGAAGCTAGTAGATATTGATCTTCTAATTACAGTGGATTGTCAGTATGGAACAGGAAATGTTACTAGACATGAAGCAAAAGAGATTGCAATTATTGATCATCATCAATTAGAGATTAATCCGGATCAATATAAGTATTCAGATATACGTAGCTATCTTGGTTGTTGTTCAACTCTTGTATGGAAATTATTGCAGAATGAAGGCTTCGATGTGAATTCTGATGTCAAGATTGCAACAGCATTATTTTATGGTTTATATACAGATACAGGGCAGCTTGGGGAGATATTCCATCCGTTAGATCGCGATATGCGGGACATGCTTCACTATGAGCAAGCAACCATACTAACACTACGTAACTCTAATATCTCACTGGAAGAGTTAGAGATAGCAGGTTTAGCATTATTACGTTACATCTATAATGAAAAGTTTCGATTTGCAGTAATTAAGGTTAAACCTTGTGATCCGAATATATTAGGTTTAATAAGTGATTTTTTATTACAAGTAGATAGTATTGACACTTGTATCGTGTACAATGAAGTACACGATGGGATTAAGATATCTATACGTAGTTGCATCAAGGAAGTGAAAGCTTGTGAACTAGCAAGTTATCTAACAGCTATTATCGGATCTGGTGGAGGACATAATGAAAAAGCCGGTGGTTTCATACAACGTCGATTGTTTGAAGCGCAATATAATAATATGATTCTTGAGGCATACTTTACAGAGCGAATGAATCAATATTACGAAAGTTTTGAAGTTATTGATGCTACACAATATACCGTTGATTTAACACAGATGAAGAAATATCGCAAGACCAGGGTGCCAATCGGTTATGTTAAGTTATCAGAACACATCAGGGAAGGTACGCCTGTACTAATTCGAACATTAGAAGGTGATATTGATATTATAGTAGAGGATAGAATATATATTATTCTTGGAGTATATGGAGAAGCATATGTAATGGAGGAGGAGAGGTTTCTACAGACTTATCGACCTGTCAAAGCGAAGATAAATTATTCTGCTCAATATATGCCAGTTATTAAGAATCAGCTTGATGGCACATCGATATCTCTAGATAAGTTTGCACAAGCATGTGCCGCTAAAGAAGATGAAGATGTCTATGCGAAACCTGTCAATATAATAACAAAATTATTCACAAGATGGGAACCGGATAATTATATGTATGGTGATGTTGGAGATTATATAGCAGTTAATAAACAGGATATGAGTGATATATTCATTATAAACAAGGATATCTTCCATCTATCTTATGTAGAGGTTGATTAATTGAATGGAGTATGAATGATGAAGGGGTGCGTATGAACAAAATATTAATAGTAGAAGATGATAGTGATATAGGTGGAATGTTGAGGGAGCTGTTAACTCACCATCGTTATGAAGTGGATAATGCATACTCTGGAACAGAAGCATTGTTTTGGATTGAAAAAGAGAAGTACGACTTAGTACTTCTTGATCTAATGCTTCCTGGGCTGAGTGGAGAAGAAGTATTACAAGCAATTAGAAAAAAGAGTGATATATCAGTAATCGCTGTGTCAGCAAAAGACGATAAAGATACAAGATTGTCTTTATTAAAAGCTGGTGCTGATGATTATATAACAAAACCGTTCGATACCGATGAATTGCTTGTAAGGATTGAGGTGGTTTTACGCCGCAAAGGTCATATTGTTCAAACCAGTGAGAATTCTATATTGCGATTTAAGGATATTGAGTTGAATAATACGGAATTTACTTGTACAGTTAATAAAATGTCGATTTTGCTAACAAAGTTTGAATATAACTTACTTCATCTCTTAATGAGTAATCCTAAGAAAGTATTTACGAAGAATAATATCTTTGAATCGGTTTGGGAAGAAGATTTCTTAGGAGAAGACAATGCTATCAACGTACATATTTGTAATATCCGCTCTAAGTTAGCAAAAGGAAATCCAAAAGGCAAATATATTCAAACCGTATGGGGAATTGGATTTAAGATGCAGCTTGAGGAGTAAAATGGTCATACTCTTAATACTTTCTTTATATTTGGAAAATGCTTACTAAATAAAGCTGCCATATAATAAAATCATCAAAAGAAATGTTTTGAATGGAAGATAGAAAGAAAGTGTAGGAGGATGACAATGGAGTATGTATTACAAACAAATAATCTAACAAAGACATATGCTGGAAAATGTGTTGTTGATCATGTCAATATGAATATCAAACGCGGTGATATTTATGGATTCGTTGGTAAGAATGGAGCAGGTAAGACAACACTGATCCGTATGGTGGCAGGTTTGGCATTACCAACACAGGGAGATATTAAACTGTTTGGAAGTAAAGAGTTGAGTGAACAGCGTAGAAGAATTGGAACTACAATTGAAAACCCTGCATTATATCCGCATATGACGGCAAGGCAAAATCTTGAGTATTACGTAAGGCTTTATGGAATTCCAGAAAAAGATGTGATAGACAATATTCTCCAACTAGTGGGGCTTGAGAACACCAATAAGAAGAAAAGTAAGAACTTTTCATTAGGTATGAAACAACGACTTGCTATTGCCATTGCATTACTTGGAAATCCTGATTTTTTAATGCTAGATGAGCCAACGAATGGATTAGACCCATTTGGTATTAAGCAGATGCGAGAGTTACTTCTTGAGTTGAATAAAAAGGGAATCACAATCTTAATTTCAAGCCATATCTTAGGTGAATTATCAAAGATTGCGACTGCATATGGAATTATCAATAACGGAGTTTTAGTTGATGAGTTTAATAAGAATGAACTAATGGAACGCTGTAAGAGATGTATCAAGATTAAAGTTGATGATACAAAGAAAGCAATAACAATTATTGAAGACAAATTTGGCACAGTAGAATATGATGTTCTTCCAGATGATAGAATACGGTTATTTAGTCATATCGACAAAGTAAGTGAAGTGAATAAGCAACTTGTACTTGGTGACGTAGCAGTGGAGAGTATAAGGGTTGTTGGTCAAGATCTTGAGGGTTATTTTGTAGAGTTGATGGAGGGGAAGAACAATGATTAATTTATTACGTGCGGATTTTTATAAGTTATTTCATACAAGAGTGTTATATGTTTGTACATTCGTATTATTGTGTTATGTAGGTATTGTAGCAGCAGCTTTTTATAGTTTAGATCATATGCCACAAGAGAAGAAAGAAATGTTACAAGAGGGAAATCAAGCCGGTGAAGGAGTTAGTTTAACAGTAGACGATGAGACTGACATATCGGAACAATTCTTACAAAGTGGTACGCAACTTGCTGGAGGGGTTATTGAAGAAATTGGCGTTATTGTAATGATTGCTGGCATCATGATAGCGATATTGGTCGGTGGCGAATTCAAAGAACGTACCATAAAGAGTATGGTTGCCAAAGGGTATAAGAGGGAGCATATTGTAATAACTAAAGTTATCGTAAGTGCGATTGCTACAATAATAATGGTAACTTGTGCAGCGTTAGTAGCTTTTATAGTCGGTTCAGTTTTATCTGGGAACGTAAATAGCTATGATAATAGTGAGTTATTAGTAAAGGCACGCTGCTTTTTAGGAGGGCTGGCTATATTTGTTTCATTCTCAAGTTTATATACGTTAATAGTAATAGCAATTCGGAATGTTGAAATATCAGTGGTTATTAATATTGTGACTATTATGATGTTACCAAATATTCTTGGAGTGATTGAAAGAACTTGGAAGATTCCGTTCTCTAAAATCCAACTTACGGAAGGATTTAACAAAGTAATTCAAAGCAATGCAAGTATAGTAAGTATTGCACATATAGGAATATTGTTTGTTGGTTATGTTATAATATCAACGATTATAGCATGTTTAGTATTCAAACGAGCAGATGTAAAATAGGAGGAATTACGAATGGTAGTTGGTATCTTAATCCTAATTATTGTAATATTGTCGTTTCGATTGTACCTATTCCGAAAACAACTATCGTCCATAAGAAAACAAGTGGAATTTATTCGGAAGAATGAGACAAATATGGAATTATCAATTACCATTCATCATAAAGGATGGAATTCTTTGGTAGTGTCCCTTAACAAACTTCTGAAGGATATTAAAAGGCGCAAATATGTGACCCTCAACCAGGAGGATTTATTCAAACAAACTATAACAAGCATCTCACATGATTTACGTACACCATTAACATCTGCATCAGGGTATCTACAGATGTTGTATAAAGATGGGATTGACGCTGAGAAACAAAAAGAATATATTCAAATTATACAAAATCGAATTAATTCTGTAACTGTTATGCTGAATCAATTATTTGAGTACACACGGTTAGAATCTAACGTGTATGAACTTGATTATGAGAAACTTGATTTAAATGGAATCGTATGTGATACCATTTCTATGTTTTATGATGAATTAGTGCAGAACAAGATTGAACCAGATATTCAAATTGAAGAGGGACCAGTTTGGGTATTTGGTGATTCTTTGGCTTGGATTCGTATAATTGAAAACATAATAAGCAATGCTATTAAATATGGGGAGAATAGGATAGGGATTTTGCTACAGAAGGAAGACAATGAGATCAATCTTAGAATTAGTAATCGAACAAGAACAATTGAACAAAAAGATGTGGAGTATATATTTGAACGTTTTTATACAACGGATTTATCAAAAACCAAAAAGTCTACGGGCTTAGGACTAGCCATTGCAAAAGAATTTGTAATAAGGATGGGCGGAACAATTGAGGCGGAGCTTAATGACGACATATTTGCAATTAATATCCGAATGAAGAGTGCCTAGTTAAGTCTTATGGAGTTCTTAAGAATATCTTAATCATTACGATAGAATAAACTTAATATATGTGTGTTATAACTATAGTAGACAAGATTAATTAGGAGGGTATGTGAATGTTTAAGAAATTATTTGTTTTAGTGACTTTATTCGGATTGGCAGGTGCTTACATTAAACAATGTAGCAAAAAAACGTATTGTACAGTGGGTTCAGAGAACAGTGAAGACAGATAATATGGATGAACAGGAAAGTAATAGGAAACAGTAAAAAGGGTATCGATTCTGGAATAAGAATTGGTACCCTTTTTTTGTTGTTATTGTTAAAGCAGTGAGTTAGAATAGAAATAGGATAAAATGGGGTTTGGAATACACCTAATAGAGAGGAGTGTAGGTATGAAAGAGATGTTAAAGAAAAAGAGAATCTGGTTGCTTAGCTTGTTTCCATTAGGATTAATCGTTTTATTAATAGTTAGGCATAATGAATATATAGCAGAGTATTGGTTCGCAAGGGGAATCTACCGATTCTTTGCACATAGCATGAGTTTCATAACGGGGTTAATACCCGTATCCATAGCTGAAATCGGATTGTATTGTAGCCCTTTTTTTATTATATATATTGTCTTTCGCATGGTGAGGCGGCTAGTACGTGATAAGGAGAATCGCAAGAAGACGATTGCACGTTATGTGGTGAATGCACTGTGTGTTGCTAGTACGGCTTACTTTCTTTTCATGGTGTTTTGTGGAGCGAATTATTACCGTTATCCATTCAGTAAGATTTATGGTTTAACCGTTGAAACGTATTCGATAGAAGAGTTATATGGTTTGTGTGAGGAGCTTGCAATTCAAGCCAATGATTTGAGAACACAGATTACAAGCGTTGATGAAGAAGGAGTATTCAGGTTATCTACATCAGATTATGAGACTGCCAAGGAGGCAAAGAGAATCATGAGCGAGTTTGGGAATAAATATGACTCTTTATCTGGTTATTATAGTAGTCCCAAACCCGTATTAGCATCTAGAGCAATGTCGTATACAGAAACAACGGGATTGTTCGTTACAATTACAATGGAATCAAATGTGAATGTTGATGTGGCAGACTATGGGATACCAGCAACCATGTGTCATGAGCTAGCACATCAAAAAGGATATATGAGAGAAAATGAGGCAAATTATATCGCCTACTTAGCATGTACAGATTCTGACAATATTGAGTTTAGGTATAGCGGAGTTATGGACGCGTTATCCTATGCAACAGGTCAATTATACGATCATGATATAGAACTCTATAAAAAAATTAGAGATATGTACAGCGAGGAAGTGTTAGCAGATCGTATTGCGAACTCTGAGTATTGGAAGACGTATCATAACGAGGTAATTAGCACTGTTTCATCAAAATTAAATGACGCATATCTAAAGGCGAATAATCAAGAAAGCGGAGAACAAAGTTATGGAGAGGTGGTAGATTTGATGCTTGCAGAGTACCGAGCGCGTAAAGCGAGTGAGGTATCGAATTAGGAAGTAAAGACTAGATATCATCTGTCGAAGGTTAAGATGTTGCTTTATATAGACTTGCTCAAACATATTTACGATAACGAATCGAATTGGTTATATAAGAACAATCAATTCGGTTCGTTATATAACAATATTATTTTTTAATAAGGACTTTCTCGATTTCAGCTATATATAATTCGTGGTAATCCCTATTAGGATACCATTTTTCGATTAAAGAGGTATCAAGAAAACTGTTTTCATTTAAAGGTTGAGCAAACATCTTTTTGCAGATAAGTACAAGTTTTGCTTCTTCAAAGTATGGGGTATCAAGTTCTTCTGCTACAGTAAGACCCGATTTGCTAATCTTGTCTTCATCACGCCCAGATACTTTACCTAAGTATGACAAGGTTTCTCTATATTTATTATCGTAGAAAGATAGAGAAAAATGAGTCGAGCCATCTACGAATTTTTTGGTGAAGCGTTGAGGTCGAATTACAGTGTAGGCTACATCTCTACCCCACATAACACCAAGTCCACCCCATGAAGCGGTCATGGTATTGATATGGTTATCCTTCTTTGCAGTTACAAGCATCCAGTCTTTACCGATTAATTTACCGACATTCTCGTCTATTTCAATCGGTTTAATTACTTTAAACTCTGACATATAATACTCCTTTCGATATAAATCTTTTTTAGGTAACTTGCAAAACTCTTTTCCATATCGAAAACACATTGATATGTTTGTCGCCATTACAAAGAGTTCCGCAATTTCCTATTCTTATTATTAGTCATTTACAAATCGTATCACTTTACATTCTATGTGAAACATCATATTAAGTATATCATATTTTTTTATATTTACATAACTATGTAAGGTAACCAGCATATTCATGTATTATACAGAATAATATATAGAAAAATACATTTTTCACTTGACAAAATTATACACACTCTATTATAATCATAACAATATAACGTTTTGACACGTTACAACGAAAAACTAAATATATCAATAAGGCAATGACGAGGAGGAGTACATACTCACCTAAAGCAAAGAGAGAAGATGGCTGGTGTGAATCTTCATGAAGGAAGTATGGAAGTAGCCTTTGAGCTGTGAACTGAAAGAAACGTAGTGAGTTTTAAGTAAGCTTCAACGGAATATTCCACCGTTATAAGGAAAACAGTATCAGCTGCGTATACATATGCAACCCGTACTGGTAGAGTGCAAAGCGCAAGCTTTGAAATTAGGTGGTAACACGGAGTATATTCGCCCTAAGTAAGATGAATCTTACTTAGGGCTTTTTTTCATCTATTAGAGGTTAAATTCAAATTAAAATAGGAGGTAGTGATATGATTAAAGGAACCGAGTTGTTTGTTAAAGCATTAAAAGAAGAAGGTGTAGACACATTATTCGCATACCCAGGCGGGTTTGTTATGGATTTACTTGACCAATTATATGGGGAAGATGATATTGAGCTAATCCTTCCAAGACATGAGCAAGCGCTAATTCATGAGGCGGATGGTTATGCACGTTCTACTGGTAAAGTAGGTGTATGCCTTGTTACAAGTGGACCAGGTGCGACTAACTTAGTTACGGGTATTGCTACCGCTAATTATGATAGTGTACCACTTGTATGTTTTACAGGCCAGGTACCAACAGGAGTAATCGGTAATGATGCATTCCAAGAAGTTGATATTGTAGGTATTACAAGAAGTATCACTAAACATAGTGTTATGGTAACGGATCGTAAGGACCTTGGCAGAATTATTAAAGAAGCTTTCTATATTGCTAAGACTGGGAAACCAGGACCTGTACTTGTAGATTTACCTGCGGATATTATGAAGAAGTTAGGGGACGAAAAATATCCAAGTAGTGTAAATATTCGTAGTTATAATCCCAATACTGCAGTACATGCAGGACAAATCAAACGTGCTGTTGCTATGCTTGAAAAAGCAAGGAGACCATTATTCTTAGTAGGTGGTGGTGTTAATATTGCTCATGCAAGTGACGTATTTACTAAGTTGGCAGAGACTATGAAGATTCCAGTAGTAACAAGCATTATGGGGCGTGGATCTATTCCAACTGATCATGAACTATTCATTGGGAATATAGGTATGCATGGATGCTATGCCGGTAACAAGGCAATCGAAGAATGTGATGTATTATTCTCAATAGGTACTCGTTTCAATGATAGAATCACAGGTAAAATTAGTGAGTTTGCACCAAAGGCTAAGATTATACATATTGACATCGATACGGCATCTATCTCAAGAAACATTCATGTAGATATACCGATTGTTGGAGATGCAAGGAATGCAATTGAAAGTTTACTAGAATGTGATTTTAGTGGATTGCATGATTATTCCTCTTGGGTAGAAGAAATTAAGGTATGGAATGAAAAGTATCCAATCGGAGCAGAGCAGCAAGAATTTGAAGGATTAACTCCTCAGCAGATCTTAGCAAGTGTGAATGGAGCAATCAAAGAAAAGGAAGCAGTTATTGTAACAGATGTTGGACAGCATCAGATGTGGACCACACAAAATATCCACATAGATGCTACGAAGAAGTTGGTTACTTCAGGTGGGCTTGGAACAATGGGATTTGGTTTACCCGCAGCAATAGGGGCACAACTTGGAAATCCAGATAAAACTATAATCTGTATAACTGGAGATGGTGGTATGCAGATGAATATACAAGAGATGGCAACAGCGGTTGCACAGGAACTACCAATTATTATCCTAATTGTGAATAACAGTTATCTTGGTATGGTTCGCCAGATGCAACAGTTGTTCTACGACAAACGTTATCCAGTTACTTGCCTGCGTTATCGTAAGAGCTGTAATTATGCTTGTAGAGATGGAGAAAAAGCTTGTCCACCATATTCTCCAGACTTTGTTAAACTAGCAGAGAGTTATGACGCAGCTGGTAGGAGGGCAGTGAATAGAGAAGAACTAGAATCCGCACTTCTTGAGGCTATGAAGGAAACGAAAAGACCAACAATTATTGAATGCATGATAGACAGTGACTTTATCGTATTACCAATGGTTCGTTCGGGTAGTGCGTTTAAAGACATAATACTTGAGGTATAGAAAAGGAGGCATAGGTATGAAGAAGAGATGGATTGCATTATATGTAGAGAATAATGTAGGTGTATTAGCTAAAATTGCAGGCTTATTCTCTGGAAAAGGTTATAATATGGAGAGCCTTACAGTAGGCACAACAGAAGATTCAACGATATCTAGAATTACAATTGGAGCAAATTGTAATGATGAGGTTTTTGAACAAATCAAGAAGCAATTGAATCGAATGGTAGACGTAATTAAGGTAATGGATTTAACCGACATATCAATCGTTAAGAAGGAACTTCTCTATATCAAAGTAAAAGAATGTAACAAGACAGATCGTAGTGAAATTCTTCAGATTGCCAATGTATTTGAAGCCAAAATTGTAGATTATAATACGCAAGGATTAATTATTGAATCCACCAATACAGAAGAGAGAAATAACGACATTGTCGAGTTAATGAAGAAATTCCCGAAAGTGCAAGTAGTAAGGGGTGGAAATGTAGCTATCGAAGTGTTATGATATAACTTATCGGCAGGAAATCAAGCACGAACGAAGTTCTAGAGCTATTGAATGTTTAGAGTAACAAAAAAGGAAGTGTGAGATGTTAGCTAGGAATAAGAAGAAAATAATTAAAACAATTATTATCTTGCTAATACTTTATGTAATCTACATGATTTTAGGTGCTACGTTACCTTTTGTATCCCACAAGGAAGTAAGCGATTCTGTTAAGGAAACCCTAGATGTGAATCGTTTCTATGGGGATGGCGTTTCTGTTGACCGAGCAGCAGTCGTTGAGGATAGTGATGAAGCATTAGATATTCGACTACGTATGTTGAATGATGCGAAGGAGAAGATAATTATGTCTTCCTTTTCATTTAAGACAGATAGAAGTAGTAGGGAGATATTTGCAACGGTATTGGCAGCTGCTGATCGGGGAGTTAAAGTAGAGATTATAGCCGACGGATTATCAGCAGGAATTGATATGAAGAGGGATCCAATGTATTATGTGTTGGCTGCGCATGATAACATTACCATTAAGTATTATAATTTGTTCAATCTCTTGGAACCATGGTCATTCAACGGCCGGCTTCATGATAAATACGTAATTATCGATGATCGTATGTTAATTCTTGGAGGGCGTAATACATCAAATTATTTCTTAGGAACTTATAACACGAAAGTATTAAGTTATGACCGTGACATCTTTGTGTATAATACGGCAGCTGGAACGGATCATTCTGTGGAAAGCGTGATTCATGAAGTAGAAGAATACTTCTATACTTTGTGGAATTATAAGGATAGCAAAGTTGTTTTTGACAAAGTCCCACTCTCGCGTAAAAGTAAGATAGCTTCTGCAAAGAATATGTTGGAAGAGACATATCAGAACTTGTTAGCAGAACGTTCGGATATTATGTCAGAAGATTTTGATTATATGGCTTATACCGTTAAAACGAATAAGATTACATTGATTACGAATCCCATTCATATAATGTCCAAAGAGCCATATATCTGGTATCAGATTAATGAATTGATGCAGAAGGCAAAAGAGCGTGTAATTATTCAGACACCATATGTGGTGCTAAATAAAACAATGGAAAACGATCTGAGTAAGTTAAAAGGTAAATTAAAGCAATTTGATATATTGATTAACTCCATTGAAGTAGGGGATAACTATATGGCCTCATCAGATTATATTTTTAACAAGCAAGATGTCTTAGACACGGGAGCTACTATTTATGAGTTTGCAGGAGAACATTCCATTCATGATAAATCCGTGTTAATTGATGATGATATCTCTATTATAGGTTCTTACAATTTTGATATGAGAAGTGTGTACCTAGATACAGAAACCATGCTTGTTGTTCATGGGGAAGAATTCAATAAAGAGTTAGAGAGTGTAATGAATTCTATGAAAGAGCAATCCTATGAGTTAGATAATAAAGGAGAATATGTAGCCGGAGAGGATGTTGCTCTTCCTGAATTACCGTGGTGGAAGAAGATTGCATTCCGAGTGACTTCTGTGTTGTTCCAAATCATAAGATATCTATTATAATGCAAACAACTTTCGTTCAACGAATGAGCGAAGGTTGTTTTTTTTGCAATAGGATAAAATCCCATTTTATTAAATTCGCCAATTTATATATTTAAGAATTTAATACAAAAAAAATAGAAGATAACCAATCCTCAAGTTTGATAAATTATGTTAAGATATAATGTGATGGATTTTACGATTTTCAAGGAGGATAAAAGATAGCGATGAATAAGTGTATGATCAGAAGAATGAATGAGCTAGATTGGGACCGTGTTAGTGAGATTTACATACAAGGGCTAGAGACGAATTTGTCAACATTTCAAACGGAATGTCCATCCTATGAAGAATGGGATGCTTCACATCTTTGTGATGGTAGACTTGTGGCGGTAATTGAAGATCAAGTTGTTGGTTTTGCAGCATTATCACCAACTTCTAAGAGAGAAGTATATAGAGGTGTTGTGGAAGTAAGTCTATATGTAGATGCAGGTTTTAAAAACTGCAAGATTGGAACCACCTTATTAAAGACATTAATCGTTGATTCAGAAAAGAAAGGATATTGGACATTATGTTCTAGTATCATTGCAGAGAATGTAGCAAGTATCCGTGTGCATGAGAGATGTGGGTTTCGTCAGGTTGGTTATAGAGAGAAGATTGCAAAAGATCGTTTTGGAAGATGGCGCAATACCATTGTAATGGAAAAAAGGAGTAATTTATTATAAAAACAAATAGTTATTATTAATAAGTAGATATTAAAAACAAGCAGATAAAACAAAGTCATATTTAGTTATTACTTTGAATCAAAGTTTAGTAAATACTTAAAACAAAGTCGGCAAAGAATTGTCGGCTTAATTTATCATGGGAAGGAGAGCGGTTATGAAACAGAAAAATACCCTGTTTTACTATATAGGTAAGTACAAGTGGAAATATATCGCGGGTACCATAATTCTATTGGTTGTTGATATATTAAACTTATATATACCACAGTTTACAGGAGAAATCACAGATGGATTGCAAAGCCATTCTATGGGGATGGACGGTGTTGTACAAGGTATCATTAAGATATTACTTGTAGGACTTATATTAACAATTGGTAGGTTTTGTTGGAGATATTTTATCTTTGGCTCTGCAAGAAGAATAGAATATGAAATTAGAAATGATATGTTCGCTCATCTTGAAACGCTTTCTATGCGTTATTTTAATGAGAATAAGACAGGCGAACTTATGTCATATTTTACAAATGATTTGAATGCTGTTCGTATGTCAATTGGTCCAGCAGTCATCACTACATTTGATGCGATCATATTAACAATTCTTGTTCTTGGTAAGATGATTACCCATGTTGACTTGCGATTAACAATCATGGCAGTTATACCACTGGGAATTATAGCAGGTGGTGGGATCTGGTATGGAAAGCAAGCAGAGAAACGCTTTAGAGAGAAGCAACAAGCTTTTTCTGATCTGACGGACCAAGTGCAAGAAAGCATCTCAGGAGTCCGCGTCATCAAAGCATTCGTCCAAGAAAGAAAAGAGATGCAAGCGTTCGCTAAATCTAATAAGAATAACAAAGACAAGAACATGAAAGTAGTGAAATTACAAGCTACTGTTATGCCATTACTTGATGTAGTGGTTGGATTTAGTAGTTTAATTACCTTATTCTATGGTGGGTATCTAACTATGATTGGTGAGATTTCATTAGGACGATTTATTGCATTTAACCAGTACATCAATATGTTAGTTTGGCCAATGATTGCAGTTGGAGATAGTATTACATTCTTCTCACAAGGACGAGCATCTTATAAGAGAATTCAAAGTGTGTTCAAGGAAGAGGCAGACATATTTGATGAGGTTCCATTAGAAGAATTCATGAAAGAACAAGAAGGAAAAAGTGACCTTCAAGGAGAAATACAATTCAAAGGTCTATCCTTTGCATATAACTATCAAGATAAACCAGTACTTGAAGATATTAATCTTACAGTGGAAAAAGGAAGTACACTTGCTATTCTAGGTCGAACTGGTAGTGGTAAGACAACTCTTGCAAACCTACTTCTACGTATGTACAACACAGAACATGATAGGATTACCATCGATGGTATAGATATAAGAGAGATTCCGCTAAAGGTATTAAGAGAAAGCATTGCTTATGTTCCGCAGGATAACTTCTTATTCTCTGATACCCTTGGCAATAACATTGCATTCGGTAGTGAATCGAATAAGAAAGAACAAATCGAGGAAGCAGCAAAGCAAGCTTGTATCCATGATAATATAATGGACTTCCCATTCCAGTATGAAACCATTGTGGGTGAGAGAGGTGTTACCCTATCTGGTGGACAAAAACAGAGAAGTTCAATTGCAAGAGCCTTGATGAAAGAAGCACCAATTCTAATATTAGACGATGCACTTTCAGCAGTAGATACGGATACAGAGGAGAGGATTCTTAAGAATCTTAAGGATAATCGCCAAGGTAAGACAACAATTATTATCGCGCATAGAATATCTACAATACAGAATGCAGACCGAATTCTAGTACTTGAGGATGGTAAGATGGCAGAGTACGGTACCCATAACACATTATTGGAACAAGAGGGCATCTATGCAAACTTATATAGAAAACAACAACTAGAAAGACAGTTAGTAGCACAGGAATAGGAGGTGACCTTATGAAACAGAAGATTGATGAAGATTATGAAAAATCAATGAAAGGAAATGTACTTCGAAGGTTACTTCGCTATGCAAAACCTTACTGGTATACAATTATAATTGTATTTGCTTTGGTTCTAGCAATTACAGGATTTGATTTATTACGTCCAGTCCTTGTCGGAGATGCAATTGATGATTATATAGATGGTTATAACCGTCCCTACGTTCAAGTTGACGCAGATAGCAACGGTGCAGTCTCATATAGAGGAATTTATCTAAGCAAAGACGGGGTGAAGAATGCTTCTGCTAACAAACAGAACTATTACCAGATGTTTTTATATGAAGATAAGTACTATATGTTTGATAATGTTGATTCAAAGGTACAGAAAAATCTAATGGAGAGTTCAAAAGAATTAGTAGAATCTGTTCAGATGAGTCATGGAACACAAGACGATGAATTCATTAAAGTAACCATAGAAGGAAAAGAATATACAGGTACGTTACTAAGTAAAGACGAACTAAAACTGGTCCGTAAAGGTGATTTTGATGGAATTAAGAAAATTGTAGTAATCTATCTGCTTGTCTTGCTAGTAAGCTTTGTCTGTAATATTTTGCAGACATGGTTATTACAATTAACTGGCCAGAACATTATCTATAACATTAGACAGGAAGTTTTTGAACATATCCATAAGCTTTCTCTACGTTTCTTTGATATAACCCCGGTGGGACGTATCGTGACAAGGGTCACCAATGACGTGGAAGCTTTGAATGAAATGTATACGAATATTTTAGTTAAACTGTTTAAGAATATAGTGAAGATTATCGGTCTTGCAGCCGTTATGTTAAGTATTAATGTTCGTATGTCTATGTATGCTTTTGTGTTATTACCATTTATTGTATTTTTAACTTTCTTATTCAAGAAGATATCAAGAGCAACCTATCGCATTGCCAGAACGAAATTAACTGCTATTAATACATATCTATCAGAGCATATTTCTGGTATGAAATTAATTCAGGTATTCGCAAGAGAACAAGAAAAGTTTCAGGAATTTGAAGGGAAAAGCAAAGAGTTATATCGCGCCAATTACCGTGAGATGATGGTGTTTGCTATCTTTAGACCTGCAATCTATATGCTATCTGTTTTAGCATTAGTGATTATTATATGGGTTGGGGGTAGTTCATACTTTAGTGGAATCATATCAATTGGTACGTTATATATATTCATCCAGTACATTGGTTCCTTCTTCGAACCAATACAAGAGATTGCGGAACAGTTTAGTACCTTACAATCCGCAATGGCATCTGCGGAGAAGATATTCACAATCTTAGATGAAGAGATTGTGGTGATGAGTCCTGAAACACCATTAGAATTACCAGAAGTGAAAGGTCGTATTGAGTTTAAGAATGTTTGGTTTGCTTACATTGGAGAAGAGTGGATTCTTAAAGATGTTAGTTTTGTTATAGAACCAGGACAAAAGGTAGCCTTTGTTGGTGCGACGGGAGCAGGTAAATCATCTATCTTAAATCTAATAGGTAGATACTATGATATTCAAAAGGGCGAAATCTTAATCGATGGTGTTAATATTAAAGAATTGAATACAGATCAGCTAAGGGCAGCTATCGGACAAGTACAGCAAGACGTATTCATATTCACAGGAGATATTAAGGGTAATATACGTCTTCGCAGTGAAGATATTAAAGATGAGACGGTTAAGGAAGCTGCGAAGTATGTGAATGCCGATTCCTTTATTCAGAGATTAAATCATGGATATGATGAAACGGTAACAGAGAGAGGGGCAACTTTATCGGCTGGTCAAAGACAATTGCTATCCTTCGCAAGGACGTTGGCCTTCAATCCAAGGATTCTTGTTATGGATGAAGCGACGGCTAATATTGATACGGAGACGGAACAGCTCATTCAAGAAGCTTTGGAGAAGCTAATGACCAATCGAACAACAATTATGGTTGCTCATCGTTTGTCTACTATTCAGCATGCAGATCAAATTATGGTAATGCATAAGGGACGTATTCGAGAGAGTGGAACGCATCAAGAGCTATTAGGTAAAGACGGAATCTATAAGAAACTATACGAATTACAATTGCAATAACAAGTGTAAAGTGGTGTAATAGTATGTGAAAGGGAGAGAATATGCTATGATGATTACTGTTATATTATGTGATGATGATCGATTTATTTTGCAATTAGCAACTGAAAGGATAAATGAGGTAATAAAGCAATACAAACTAACTGCTCAAATTGGGTGCATTGCTACGGATCGGGTAGAGATTTTACAATATATGAAAAAGAATAATGGACTATATCTGGTTTTTTTAGACCTAGACTTGGGAGTAGGAAAACTGAATGGTATTGATGTTGCGAAGCAGATTAAGAGTCAAGAATACAATGCGAAGATTGTGTTTACAACAAACCATCATGAGATGGCGATGCAGGTGTTAAAGAGCGGCGTTGAACCCTTTGGATTTTTAGAAAAGACAACTGATTTAGATAGACTAAGTGATGGATATCGACGATATATCCAGATGGCGATTTCCGCAGGGGATGAAGTAATAAGGCAAGAAGAAAGCATTGAACTCGTAGTAGGAATTGATGAGACCTTGCATATTCAAAAGGATCAGATTCTATATATCGAATCTGAAAAAACAGTGTCTCATGGTGTTACCTATCATACCGTGGATGGATCTTGCATAACGGTGCGGGATACAATGGAACATATAGCAATGGAAATGGGTGAAGAGTTTGCAAGGATACATCGTTCCATTATCGCCAATCGCAGACACATCATAGGGGTGGAAGGTATGGAAGTACGTTTATCCAATGGGGAATGTATTCCGTGTGCAGTACGAATGAGAGCTGAGGTGAAAAAATGGCTGAAGGGTTGAAATCAGTCGTTAAATTTGTGATAAATAATTTTGGTTTTGTAACCTTACTAATAGTAATTATGGCAGTTTGGTGTTATGTATTTTATAAAATCGAGAATAATAAGGCAGTGGCAAGAGAAGTTAAGAAAAACTATCTTGCAAAGATTGAACGATTGGAACTGAGTTTATGCGTGCTAATTGGGAGCAGTATCCTACTCTTTTACTATCCAGGTTTTGTGTATCATAGGTGGGGTGGAAGCGCACTTGCAGTATCGATATTAAAAATTGTTGTTATGGTAGTTACCGTACAAGTAATTGGATATATTACACTACATCTTTCGGATTTAGCATTGTTCGTGTATGTTATGTCTGTTATTCAATACCATACGCAATTAAAAATGTTTAGTAAAAGCATTTTATTCTTTAGTACATGGTTTGTGTTATGTATTCTAATAAAGCGAAGATATGGAAAAATACAGGCCTTGGCATTACAGACATTGATATCCTTCTTATCAGCCATACTCAGCTACTATTTATTTGACTTTGTATTCCAAAATGGTGTAAGAGAGATGTATTATTATTATTCCAATCGATGGGAACTTAGTAATGTGCAGAAAATACTGTTTTTAAGCATTGTAACGCTGGTATTTATCGCTATATTTGCAGGAGGGTTATTAATTACCAAGAAACTATTGGATATGTATATCGAAAACATCAGAACCTTTAGTGAAAAGTATAAGGAGATTGGGCGTTATTTATTATTGATGCCACTATTTTTTGGCTTGGTGTTACTCATATTAGATTTATTCCAATATGAGAGGATGTATTTCGGAAATAATAGAGAGTTTTTAGTTACCGCCGTTTGTTTTGTGTTCTTCATAGGGATACAAATATTCTATATTCGCTTATTGATGCAAACTGTCCGTCTTAAAGAACATCTGCAGTTTCAGGAACTTGAGAAAGAGAGTATTGAAAGTTATCAGCAAGATATGGTTAGAAATATGAAGGAAATACGTGAGATGAAACATGATCTGAAGAATGTCTTTCTAACAATGGGAGGATATGTAGCAAGAAGCAATGATGAAGAGTTGAAGGCGTATTATTATGAAAACATTGCACCTTTTGCAGGAAATGAAATCCGCAAGAATGATTTATATGTATCCTTACAAGAAATTGCAAATGAATCATTGAGGGCATTTCTATATTATAAATATCTAGAAACACAAAACAACCACCAAGAGTTTCAAGTTATGACATTTTCAGATCAAAGTTTTTTACCATACGTAACGAATACCTCGGATATTATTCGAATATTAGGAATCTTTATTGATAATGCTAGAGAAGAGTGTGCGCATATGGAGGCGGGAAGTGTTATACTCACGATAAAAGAAAAAGAGGGCGAATTACAAATCAGTGTGAAGAATACAGTAAGACAATCTGTGTTACAGAGTGGAATTCACGTAGGAACAACCAGTAAAGGTTTAGGACGAGGAAACGGATTAGAAATTGTTAGTAAAATTATTAGGAAACATGATGATATCCTATGGAATTCCTTCTTTAAAGAAGATATGTTTATTCAAAGTATAAGTATGCATCGTAGAAACTGATGGTAATAAATAAGTTAATGGCTTGAACGTAGTTTATATTGCCTGAACGGAATAAGTAAATATCAATATATGCCGAAACACATTAGATGGAGCAAAAATCAACATTGCTCCGTCTTTTTATTATATAGTATGCCTAATAAGTGATTAACGATAGGTGAAAACCACCTATTAGTATGATAGGAAGAGGTTGATTGAAATGTTAGGTTATTTATTAGATGCTACAGGATATTTGGGGTACGGTATGGCTGCAATAGTTGTATTCCTACTTGTACTTGAAGGCATTTTATTCTGTAAAGGTAGAAGAATTAGTTGGCTGGAACGGATCTTTTTTGTGCTGTTTGGTGTTTATCTCACTGTAATTTTAGCAGTTACGGTATCTCCTGTATATGGATTCACTACTAAGATGAATGAACTGGAGATTAATATGAAGCCGTTTGCAGTCTTAGTTGATGGTCATTTAAATCCGATGAACCTATTTGGTAATATTGCAATGTTTATGCCGATTGGTTTTTTATTACCATTCGTGTCAAGAAAGATGCAACATGGTGTTCGCGCTATATTAGTAGGAGGCTTTCTATCCGCTTTAATTGAATTCTTACAAGTGTTCTTAAGGAGAGGAACGGATATTGACGATGTAATCTTGAATACAATAGGTACTGCAATTGGATATATAATAGCAGGCGCATTCTTGTCTATATTCCCAAGTTTTAAAAGAATGATTGGAATTGAGGAGATGAAAAATGGGAAGAAATTAAGACGTGATTTTTTCCCGACCGTTCTTCTGACCACTATGGTATTAGCGAGTGTTATGATTACCGGATTTGAAAAAAGACAACAATACGCGAGTGAGGGAATGGATTATGCCTACGGACAGGGAGAGGCTAAGGAGAAAGAAGTTGCTAATAAGAACAAGTTAAATGCGATTGAGAAAGATAATGAAAAGGAAGAAAGTGTAGAATTACCCAAAGATATTTTAGCGAAGAATGTTTTCTTTATGAATGTAACGAAGGATGAAGTGGTAAGCTCTTTACGTGCGGATGATAGAATAGCACCAGCAAGCACAACTAAGATGCTTACAGCAATGACGGTGCTAGAGTATTGTAATACACAAGAGATTGTTACTGTCGGAGATGAGATTTCTCTTGTGCCAGCGAATGCGTCAAGAGCAGGAATTTATACAGGAAATCAAGTGACGGTAGAACAACTGTTAGAAGGGTTGTTATTGCCGTCTGGTGGAGATGCGGCATATGCATTAGCAACTCATGTAGGTCGTGAGATTTTAGGAGATACATTCGTTAGTGTAGAAACGGCGATGGAAGCATTTATGGGTAAGATGAATGAGAAAGCAAAGAATCTAGGAGCAATGAAATCCCACTTTACAACGCCGGATGGATTTGACGAGGAGGAGCAGTATAGCACAGCAAGTGATTTGGGGATTATAGCCGCAGCATTCCTATCATCCACAAAGGAAGACGGTATTCTTAAAACAATTGTAGGGAAGGAAAGTAGTCGCGTATGCTTTCCAGATGGCACCGATCTTACATGGGAAAATACCAATCTATTACTTGTTCCTTCCAGTGAGTATTACTATAATAAGGCAATTGGCCTTAAAACCGGAAGTACTGAGAATGCAGGAAAATGCTTGATTTCGGCAGCCATAATCCATGATAATCTCTATATAGCAGTTGTAATGGGAGATACAGAGGAAGGAAGATATCTTGACTCCATTGCATTATATAAGTCAGTAGAATAATTATGGGAAAGAGAGCTTTTTCCGTCCCACTCAAATCAAAATTCCAAAACACTCTCATTGCGACATTTATATAATGTTTCATCTTGATAAGCAAAGAACCTATAATAACAGTCATAGTAGAAAGCTATAAGCAATAAACGCATTAACAACCAAATTACAAAATTTTACTGGACAACCCTTATGATACACGATAAAATACAAATTAAGCACATAATACTGTTTTGTTCGTAAAAATATATTAGATGTTGATGAAATAAGGGCAAAGGATAAATGCGCTAGCATAGGTAGGGGTATGAAGAGAGTAAAAGAGGTAGGAGTTAAATTATTAAAATTAATGTTTAGCAGGCTTGTTATTGTAGGAATAATTCTTGCACTTCAGGTGGGATGGTTTGTGTTATTCCTTGTTAAACTAAGTCAATATAGCGCAATTATATCTTTATTGTTTAATGTACTAAGTATTATTGCAGTATTGTACATCGTCAATAAACAGGATAATCCGGCTTATAAATTAGCCTGGGTTGTACCTATATTGTATTTTCCATTACTAGGTGGATTGCTGTATGCATCAATGGGGAATAAACAACCTTCCAGAAAGTTAAGAGCAAAGCTTGATAAACAATATCAAATAACAAAACCATTATTAATACAGTCGGATGAGGTAATCAAGGGAATACAAGAATCAAACAAACAGGTTGCGTTGCAATCTACCTATATTCATAAAGTAACTAATTTCCCAATCTATAAAAACACAGTAGCCGAATATTACAAGTCGGGAGAAGAGAACTTTCCAGTTATTCTAGAGGAGTTAAAGAAAGCGAAACACTATATCTTTCTTGAGTATTTTATTATCGAGGAAGGAAAGATGTGGGATAGTATATTAGAGATTCTTGAACAAAAGGCAAAAGAAGGACTTGACGTACGTTTGATCTATGATGATTTTGGTTGCTTAACAACATTACCTTATCCATATTATCAAAAGATGCAAAAGATGGGGATCAAGTGCTTTGCATTTAACCCGTATATACCAATATTTTCAGTTGCTATGAACCATCGTGACCATAGAAAAATACTTGTAATTGATGGACATACAGCGTTTACCGGTGGAATTAATTTAGCAGACGAGTATATTAATCACATTGAACGATTTGGGTATTGGAAAGATGCAGGACTAATGTTAAAGGGAGAGGCTGTTTGGAATTTTACAATTATGTTCTTGCAGACATGGAATGCAATGTTGCCAACGGACAAGGATATCTCAATTTTTTATCCACATATACATTTTGAGGATATATTTGAGTCAGATGGTTTTATTCAACCATATGGGGATACTCCCCTTGATCAGGAAGTGGTGGGTGAGAATGTATATCTCAATATGATTAACGGAGCAACGAAGTATATCTATATGTATACGCCATATTTAATTATTGATAATGAGATGATCACAGCTCTCTGCCTTGCCGCTAAGAAAGGTGTAGATGTTCGAATTGTGACGCCTGGTATTCCAGATAAGAAATATGCATTCTGGTTAACGCAGTCTTATTATGGACAGTTAGTAAGAGCTGGAGTGAAGATATTCGAATATACACCAGGATTCATACATTCTAAATGTTTTGTATGTGATGATGAAGTTGCAACAGTTGGCACAATCAATATGGATTATCGAAGTTTATATCTTCATTTTGAGTGCGGCGTATTCTTATATGGCTCTAAAGTTGTAAAACAAGTAAAAGAAGATGCATTAGAAGTATTTAAGGTATGTAAACAAATAACGATTGAAGATTGTAATAGAAGATTGCCAATGAGACTCGTACAAGCAGTGTTAAGGTTGTTCGCACCGCTAATGTAATTTTGTTAATATAGTTTAGAATTAAGGCTATTCCACAGCATGCAAAGTGCCGTTAGAATAGCCATTTTTTGATTCTAAAATGCATTTATTGTGGAAAAAAGTAGTTTAAAAGAAAGATATTATTGAAAAAAATTCTTGACAAACAACACTTCAACCAATATACTTTGAATATCAAAGTAATTTGTAAAAAATGTTTTGACTTAATAGAAGGATACTGTCATAATGGGTATGTATCGGATTAAGGGTTATCTATTAAGCGATGGCAGAAAGGCATGGTACATGGCATGGAGATGAGATTTGTCAGTACAGGAAGTTATCTACCAGAGCATGTGGTCGATAATGAATTCTTGTCTCAAATCGTTGAAACAAGTGATGAGTGGATTAGTAGCCGAACGGGTATTAAGCAACGTAGAGTCACTTTAGGTGAGGGAACAGCGTGCATGGCGGCGAAGGCAGCAGCAAAAGCTATTGCGAGAACAGATATTAATCCTTTGGATATTGATATCATAATTGTTGCAACAATGTCGCCAGATAATTCCATGCCGAATACCGCTTGTGAAGTTCAAGCGGAGATAGGCGCGATGAATGCAGTTTGCTACGATCTTAGTGCCGCTTGTTCAGGGTTTGTTTACGCACTTAATACGGCTTATTCATTTATAAAAGCAGGAATATATAAGACAGCACTTGTGATTGGTTCTGAGGTGTTATCAAAGATGATTGATTGGAATGATCGGTCAACTTGTGTGCTTTTTGGTGATGGAGCTGGAGCTGCGATTGTGCAAGCCGCAGAAACTGGAGTGTTTGAATCAATACTTGGTTCAGATGGGACGAGAAAAGATGCATTGACTTGTGCGAGTCGATACATAAACAATCCACTAGTTTCAAGAGAAAGCATGAGCTCTGACGAAAGTTCACTTGATTATATCAAGATGGAAGGACAAGAAGTTTTTAAGTTTGTTATCAAAACCATACCACTTACGATACAACAGGTTATTGAAAAAACCGAGTATACAAAAGATGAGATTCGATATTATGTATTACATCAAGCGAATCAACGAATACTAGAGTCAGTAGCAAAGAAACTAAAAGAACCAATCGAGAAGTTCCCAATGAATCTTGATAAGTACGGGAATACATCAGCAGCAAGTATTCCAATTTTACTTGATAAGATGAATAAAAAAAATATGCTGAACCGAGGAGATAAAATCATCCTATCAGGATTCGGCGGTGGTCTTACATGGGGGACCACATTAATTGAATGGTAGTTTAGGAGGAATTAATAATGGATTTAAATGAATTAAAAGAATTAGTAGCAGATCAATTAAATGTAAGTGTTGAAGAATTAAAAGATGAAACAAACTTTATTGAAGATTTAGGTGCAGATTCATTGGATTTATTTGAGCTAGCAATGGCTATGGAAGAAAAATTCGATATTGAAATTCCAAGTGAAGATTTACCGCAAATCAGAACTGTTGCAGAGGCAGCTAAATACATTGAAGCTAAAATAGCGTAAGGATTGTATTCACAATATATGATGAAATTGCCCTATAACCAATATAAGTCTACCAATGATATTCCATCTGATGAATGGGAGTGACTTATTTGGTTAACTAGGGCATTTTTATAAGTAAATTATAGTAATGAATGAATAAAGAAAGTCGTCGGCACTCATTTGAGATGTGTCAAAGCTGGAACCTGAGGACTTAAGTATATAAGAAAGGACATATGGTGTTTGTATGTATAAGACAGCGTTTCTTTTTCCTGGCCAAGGGGCACAATATGTGGGAATGGCAAAGGATTTCTATGAGCAAGTTGAGGAGAGTAAAGAAGTTTTCGAACGTGCCAACAAAGTCTTAGATTTTGACGTGATTAAGATGTGCTTCGAAGAGAATGAGGAACTTAATCAAACAGAATATACGCAAGCGGCAATGGTTACTGCATGTGTAAGTATTCTTGAAGCCGTTAAGAAGAAGGGAATTAAAGCAGATATCACAGCTGGTTTATCTCTAGGCGAATATGCTGCATTAGTAGCAAACGACGTACTATCTTTTGAAGATGCTGTTGCCTTGGTTCGTAAAAGAGGAATCTACATGTCAAATGAAGTTCCAAATGGCGAAGGAAGTATGGCAGCAATTTTAGGGCTTGATGTAGAGACAATCGAACGTATCTGCAAAGAAGTAGAAGACGAGACAAATATGTGTGTACAACCTGCAAACTACAATTGTCCAGGGCAGATTGTTATATCTGGTAAGAAAGAAGCTGTACTAGCAGCATGTGATAGATTAAAAGAAGCAGGTGCTAAGAGGGCATTAGAACTTAAGGTAAGTGGACCATTCCATTCTGCTTTATTAAAAGGAGCAGGTGATAAACTTTCAGAGGAACTTAAGAATGTTGTAGTTAATCCAATGACGATTCCATATGTTTGCAATGCAAAAGCAGAGGTTGTTACAGATGTTTCGCAGACGAAAGAACTACTTGAGAAGCAAGTATATTCACCAGTTCGTTGGCAACAAACAATGGAGCTTATGATTGCTAATGGTGTAACAACATTTGTAGAGATTGGACCAGGTAAGACTTTAAGTGGATTTTTAAAGAAGATTGATAAAACCGTTACGGTTATTAATATAGAAAAGATAGAAGACTTACAAAAATTGGAGGGTATCGTATGCTAGAAGGTAAAGTTGCGTTAGTAACAGGAGCGAGCCGCGGGATAGGTCGAGCAATTGCGGAAGAATTAGCGAGTCAGGGCGCATATGTTATTATTAATTATAGCGGCAATGAACAAGCAGCTAGTGAAGTGCTTAATACAATTACTAAAATGGGTAAACGTGCTTCGCTATATAGATGTAATGTAGGAAGCTATGAAGAAGTAAAAGAGATGATTGATACAATTGTGAAAGAACATAAAACAATTGATATCATTGTTAATAATGCGGGTATCACAAGAGATAACCTATTACTTAAGATGTCAGAACAAGAATTTGATGATGTTATCACAACAAACTTAAAAGGAGCTTTCAATACTATTAAGCATGCTTCTCGCTATATGTTAAAACAACGTAGTGGTAAGATCATTAACATTTCTTCTGTTTCCGGTATCATAGGAAATGCGGGACAAACTAACTATAGTGCTGCAAAAGCAGGAATCATTGGTATGACAAAAGCAGTTGCGAAAGAACTTGCTTCAAGAAATATTACTGTAAATGCAGTTGCACCTGGATTTATCCAGACTGATATGACGGAAGCACTTCCTGAAGCGATGAAGGAAAAAGTATCGGATTCCATCCCACTTAAGAAGATGGGCCAACCGGAAGATATTGCAAAGATGGTTTCATTCCTTGCTTCAAGCCAAGGCGATTATGTTACTGGTCAAGTATTTAAGGTAGATGGTGGAATCGCTATTTAAATTAATAATTAAGGAAATTAGAAAGGATGTCACGCAGGCTTAGGTAAGTCGTTTGTATGTGACCATATCGTTAGCGATATGAATAGGTAGATACAATGAAAAAGAGAGTTGTTATTACAGGTATGGGTGCGGTTACACCGATTGGTAATTCTGTAGATGAATTCTGGACAAATGCGAAAGCTGGTACGGTTGGTATTGATGAGATTACGAAGTTTAGTACAGCAGATTATAAGGTTAAGTTAGCAGCAGAATTAAAGGACTTCGATGCGACAGCTTATATGGATCGTAAGGAAGCAAGAAGAATGGACCCATTTTGCCAATATGCAATTGCAGCATCTGTTGAAGCTATGAATGATAGCGGTCTTGAAGTAACAGAAGAAAATGCAGACCGTATCGGCGTAATTATTGGTTCTGGTATCGGCGGTCTTGGTACTATCGAAGCTGAGACTAAGAAATTATTAGAAAAAGGACCAGGTAGAGTTTCTCCTCTAATGATTCCTATGGCAATTGGAAACATGGCAGCGGGCAATGTTGCAATTCGTCATGGATTAAAAGGCAAATGTACAAGTGTTGTAACAGCTTGTGCAACAGGCACACATTCAATTGGTGATGCCTTCCGTACGATTCAATATGGTGAAGCGGATGCTATGTTAGCAGGAGGATGTGAAGCTGCTATTACACCACTTGGTTTAGCTGGATTTATGAACTTAACAGCATTAAGTGAATCAACAGACAAGAACCGTGCTTCTATACCATTCGATGCTAAGAGAGATGGTTTCGTAATGGGTGAAGGTGCTGGTGTTGTAGTTCTTGAAGAATTAGAACATGCAAAGGCTAGAGGAGCTAAGATCTATGCTGAAATCGTAGGATATGGTGCAAGCTGTGATGCATTCCATATTACTTCTCCAATGGAAGATGGCAGTGGTGCAGCCAAAGCAATGGTAGAGGCTATAAAAGAAGCTGCAATTGAAAAAGAAGAAGTTGACTATATTAATGCTCATGGAACAAGTACTCCATACAATGATTTATTCGAAACAAGAGCGATTAAACTAGCTTTTGGTGAGTATGCAAGTAAACTTGCAATCAACTCTACAAAATCAATGATTGGGCATTTACTAGGTGCAGCTGGCGGAGTAGAATTCATTATTTGTGTGAAGTCAATTAATGATTCCTATGTTCATCCAACAGCTGGATTACAAGAAGCGGATCCAGAGTGTGACCTTGATTATATAGCTGGTAAAGGTAGAGATATGGAAGTAAACTACGCATTATCAAACTCATTAGGATTTGGTGGACACAATGCAAGTGTACTACTGAAGAAATATAGCGAATAAATTAAGAAAACATTTGGCATTAAAAAGTGCATAGACATGCGGTTTGCAACGCTAAAGATAAATTGACTGAATGCAAACCGTATTCCTTGTATGCTAGGATCAGGAGGATTAAGAAGTTATGCTAGGAATTAACGAAATTAAGAAGATTATTCCACATAGATTTCCAATGTTGTTATTGGATCGAGTAGAGGAATTAATCCCTGGAGATACAGCGACTGCTTACAAGGCAGTATCGTACAACGAGCCATTTTTCCAAGGACATTATCCAGAAAAACCAGTTATGCCAGGAGTATTAATTATTGAGGCACTTGCACAAACTGGAGCAGTAGCAATCTTAAGTTGTGAGAAATACAAGGGGAAGTTAGTTTACTTTGGTGGAATCACGAAAGCTAGATTCCGAAAGCCAGTAGAACCAGGCTGTATACTTAAACTAATTACAAAGATAACCAAGATGAAAGGTCCCGTTGGTGTTGGAGAAGCAAAAGCATATGTAGGGGACGACCTAGTTGCAGAAGGAGAATTAACGTTCTTCTTACAATAAGATAAAGTAGTTATCCATAGGGTATTCGCTAAGAAAAGTGAATGCTCTTTTTTTTGTTTGATACAAATTATATTAATGATGTAAAGAGTTAAGAATATTACATACAGTGGAAGAGCACATCCTTACATCAGAAAAAAATAAATAAAATAAATTATAATTTTTTGTAACGAAACGTGAAATCACGCTATTAATGATTGAAAACGTAAGGAGAGGAGAAAGATACAGTTTGAATGATAACAAGGATTCTATGGAACGGATTTATATGGAATACTCGAAGATGGTATATAAATATCTTTTCTCTTTGACACATAACGAAAGTATAGCAGAAGAATTAATGCAAGAAACGTTCTATCAGGCCATTCGTTGTCAATCAAGGTATGATAGGAGTTGCAAGATTACTACCTGGTTATGTGCGATAGCGAAAAATCAGTGGCGTAATTATTGTAAGAAGCATCATATGGAAGAATCTCTGGATCAAGAATTAATAGATAAACCAGTGCCATCTTCTGAAGATATTGTGTTAAGTAATATGAATAAGATGGAGATTATGAAAGCATTACACGAGCTAAAGGATCCGCAGCGAGAAGTAATGTATCTGAGATTATCTGCAGACCTCTCTTTTCGTGAGATTGGAGAAATTATGGGTCAGTCAGAGAACTGGGCAAGAGTAACGTATTATCGTGGTAAGGAAAGGTTATTAAAGGAGGTAAGAAACAATGGATCGTAGGTTAAGATGCGAAGTGGTGCGTGATTTGTTACCAACTTATATTGATGGATTAACAAGTGAAGTTACAAATGAAGAGATTGAGTCACATCTATCTTCATGTAAGGAATGTGAGATGTTATACAATGAAATGAAAATACCAATAGAAACCCCTATGGAAACGAAGGAAATGGATTATCTAAAGAAGGTAAAGCAACGAACTAATAAAAGGATTATCACAGGGGGTGCACTGATTGTAGGAATGTTCTTGCTACTTATAGGAATACGCATGTATGTAGTCGGAGATGATGTTAATAGCGTTGCTAACTATGATGCTTTTTTGTCTAGTACAGGTGAAGGAAAAGAAGTGTTAATTGTTCAGGGAGAATTAACAAATCGTGCAAGAGTCTATAAAAAACACAAGATAACAGTTAAAGAGGGGACGGCTACCATTGATCTAGTAGAACGGGCCGCCTTACCATGGGAAGACAATGCCAATTATTATGTAGGTTATGAGATACCAAGTGGGGTAAAACGAATTATTATGAATGAACAGGTTATATGGGAAGATGGCATACTAATTAGGGAAGACACGAATGAGATTTATGATACAAAACATGCATACGTAGGAGATATGTCGGCTAATGGTAGAACAGCAGGTGCGTTACAGATTGGAAAGTTTGGACGATTTCTCAATTCTCTTCAAACGACAGAACAGCCATATGGTTGGACAATGGAATTTACTGATAGTATAACACAAGATGCTATATTTAATGAACGTATGACACAATATGCTTATGTAATTTTATCCCTAATTGATAATCTTGGTGAAGTATCGTGGGAGTACAACAATGGAAGTAAGGTTATCACTAAGACGGTAACAACGGAGGATGCTACCAAAGCACTGGGGAAGGATATCAAAGAGTATTCAAAGAAGATAGCGCAATTTCAAAATTTGTTAGACCAATTGTATCTCTAGATCGACAGCACAAAAAAGAGTCTAAATTGGAACAAACAACCAAGAATAAATTGTATTATCGCTAAATAAGCATTAAAATAGAATATACTGATAAAGAAATATGAATTTAAACGAGGTGAAAGAATGGGTAACGAGAATGAAGTAAATACGTATCTGCAGAAATTAACAGGGAATGAGAAAGAATGGATGGAGTTTTTTGTAGATTATATGAGAAAAGAACATCCGGATTTGGAAGAAGTGATTTCATATCAAATACCAACATATAAACTTGGAACAGGTAAACAACGCAATTATATAGCATTCTCTCCTGCTAAAAACCATTTCTCTATGCACTCAATGGACTTTGAATATATAGCATTATTAAGAGAGAAACTCACGAAACCTGGGAAAGGAAAAGGGTGCGTTACTATTCCATACACGAATATAGAGGAGAGAGATATTGTAATTAGTGGAATTGAAGAGATAGTAAAACGACATGAATTAAGATAATAGGTGAGGTCTTATGTGTTATATTATTAACAGATAAGACCTTTTCTTATTATAGTACTGATGATACGCGTTTTAATATTTAGCTAAGCATTGACTGTATCCCATATAGAATTATGAGAAAACCAAGGTTAATTACAGTGAATTGTATAATATATTGCTTCTCTTTACCTGGGTTATGTTTCTTATATTCACTAAAGGTAATTAAACTCGCTAAAGATGCAATTAATGTACCCAAACCGCCGATATTCACTGCAGGTAACAAGTTCTGATAATCGGTTGTAAAGTGGGATAGCAATACGGCACTAGGGACATTACTAATTAACTGGCAAGATAAAATTCCATAGAGTAATGGGTTAACAGGTAATATAGTGCGAAATAGAGAGCTAACTGTAGGTATTCTTGCAAGGTTCCCACTAAAGACAAAGAAAGCGCAAAATGTTAGAAGCAAAGGATAATTCACTTCTTTGATTGATCTTTTATCTAAGAGATATAAGGCAATGGTAATAGCAACTGTCCCAAGTACATAAGGCACAATTCGAAATACAATTAATAAACTGGCGATAAATAAAACGGAGTATATAAAAGTGCGTTGTTTATTAAGTATGTAATTATCATCTTCTTTTAATGTAAGAGGAATTGGCTTTACAAAGCAACAAACAGTAATAATTAGTATGGTTGCAGCTAAGAAAGATGGCAACATAATCTTAACGAATTCAGCATTCCCAATATGATAGTAGGAATACAGATAGAGATTTTGTGGATTTCCAAAAGGTGTCACCATTCCACCAAGATTGGCGGCAATGTTTTGCATATTAAATGTGAAGGCCATTGCCTGTTTATTCTCGGTACTGTTCAGTACATAATATCCCAAAGGTAAAAACGTTAATAATGCCATGTCGTTAGCTAATAACATAGAGCCAACGAAGGTAATGAAAACAAGACCTAAGGTTGCATTACGTAAGTTGTGCAATTTTAGTACAATGTTCTTGCTAATGATTTCGAATACATGAATGTGTGAAAATGCACTTATAACTGCAAGCATACAGTAAAGAGTGGCCAAGGTTCTAAGATTAAAGTATCCTAGATACACTTTATCAATAGGAACGAAGAAACAAGTGATCAGCATTGCAATAAGTGAAATTAAAAGAACAATTTGAGTTTTCATAAAGGATAGTAGCGCGCATTTGATTTTATGAAAGACAGTTAAGTTGGGAGCAATATTTGCTGGTATTTGACTGTCATAATTTATGTAGGAATCTGGTTTCATAGTAGTCTCTTTCTTGTTATAGATGTTATCAGCTATATTTATATAACTGTGTATAAGTTGGTTTCCTATTATTACGAAAAAGAAGCAATTATAGGTATTGATTATATCAATATTAGATTGTAATGATATATCTAGAAATTGCAAGATAAATTTTAACTAAAAATTATTGTTATTTTTATAACAAAATAATCCTTGTACAACAAACAAAATAGAGTATAATTGGTAAGGTATACAGACGATTATAATTACGAAAGAAAGAAGGAACATTATGGCAGTTTTAAAATTACTCCGCGCACCATCAAAATATGTACAAGGCAAGGGCGCATTGTTAAAGTTCTATGAAGAAACAAAGTATTTAGGAGATTCTTATCTCTTTATTTGTAGCAATAGTGGTTATAAGATGTGTCAGGAAAAGATTGAAAAGAGTTTTGAAGGAAGTAACTGTAAGCTTCACTTTGAAATCTTCGGAGGTATTAGCTCTAACGGTGAAATTAGCCGAATGAGAAAGATTATACAAGACGAGAAGATTAATGTTATTGTTGGTGTTGGTGGAGGTTCTGCCATTGATACAGCAAAAGCTTGCGCATATTATGAGAATCTGCCAGTAGCAATCATTCCTACTGTATGTGCAACAGATGCGCCATGTACAGGACTTTCTGTAATATATAATGATGATGGTACATTTGATACATATATTTTCTATCCTAAGAATCCAGATGCAGTACTTGTTGATTCAGAAATCATTGCAAAAGCACCAGCGAAATTCCTTGTTGCTGGTATGGGCGATGCATTAGGAACATATTTTGAGGCAAGAGCATGTGTTAGAACAGATTCTCCAAGTCTTGAAAATGGAGGTATTTCATTATCTGCGATGGCATTATGTGAACTATGCTATAAAACACTTTTGAAATGTGGATACCAAGCAAAAAAAGCTTGTGAAGATAATTTGGTTACACCAGCATTAGAATCAATCATTGAAGCAAATACATATTTAAGTGGTGTAGGTGCAGATAATGGTGGATTGGCAGTAGCACACTCTGTTTATAATGGGTTTACTGCATTGGAAGAATGTGAAGCTACAATGCATGGTTCAATCGTAGCGTATGGAACGATTACACAATTACTAATCGAGAATGCACCAAAAGAAGAAATCAAAGAAGTTATGGACTTCTGTTATAGCGTAGGATTACCAATAACATTAAAAGAAATGGGTGTTACAGATGTTAAAAGAGTCATGATCGCAGCAGAGAAAGCGTGTGCTCCTGGTGAAAGTATTCACAATATGGCCGGAGATGTCACACCAGATCAACTATATGATGCATTATTAGCAGCAGATTTGTTAGGACAAGATTATTTTAAATAAATATAATTAACCAAGAAGAGCTATTCCAGCCTGAAGTGCGGAATAGCTCTTTTTTATATAGAGAATTGTTAGAGGACAACGATACTTCCAATGTATGGGCGGTAAAGTTGTCCTTATTAAATTTCAAAACTAGAAAGTATTTAACGCTTCTCTATGGAATTAATTAGGGTGATAGAGTATAATAACAAGAAGTTGGATAAGAATAGAGAGATGAAACAGGTGGAGTAGGGGGAAAACCATGTATAATTTGGATGATATGAACACTAAACAAAAGAATTCCATATATAAGATTGGATACGAAAGTTTATGGGTATTGATAGGGCTTTTGTTTATTCAGGGGTTTATGAAAGTAATGGATAGTAAATTCTGTACTGGAAGTACAGGGAATTTAATTCTTATCTTCATTATAACAAATTATTTTGGGATTAGGCGGATTATGTTGAATTGCTACGTCCCCAGAGAGAAGATGAAAAAGGATAGAAAATTTATCACAATAGTTGCGCCGATAGCTACGATTATAACAGTGGTGTTGATGATGTCATATAGATTCCAGTTTGTTAATGAAGACGGTGATGCGAATGTTGTAGTAGTAGCTATAATTGGAACGATATCTGCTTGGATCGCTACATTCCTAATGTGGAACAATAAAAAGAAGGGCTTTGAAGAGAAGAGGTAGACAACATGTACGAACTAAAAAAAGGTAGACCTTCTAACGAAGAAGGAAGATTAGCAAAAGAAATCAGTGTATACGACTTGCTTGATAGGTTGCATATTGAATATGAAAGAGTCGATCATGAAGAAGCAAATACGATTGAGGCATGTAAAGATATCGATGTGGTATTAGGAGAGGAGACAAGTATTTGCAAGAATTTGTTTTTGTGTAATTCACAAAAAACCAAATTCTATCTACTAATGTTACCGGGAAACAAGGTTTTTAAGACAAAGGATTTATCAAAGCAGATCGGTAGTTCCAGATTATCCTTCGCCAGCCAAGAATACATGGAAAAGTACTTGGACATAACGCCAGGATCAGTAAGTGTTATGGGGGTAATGAATGATACAGACAATCAAGTACAACTATTAATTGATAGAGAAGTTATGGAACCAGAGTTTTTTGCATGTCATCCTTGTATCAATACATCTAGTATCAAGTTAAGATGTATTGATATCTTGGAGGTATTTTTACCAGATGTACATCATGAACCAATCTTTGTAGAATTATAGATAGGAGTCTGGAATGAAATCTGTCCAGGTATTTTAGAGGAAGAGAGGAGAAATTAATAATGTTCAATACATATATCTTTGATTTATACGGAACACTTGTGGATATTCGTACTGATGAGGAGTCGTTAGAATTATGGAGTAAGATGAGTTTGCTTTATGAATACAGGGGGGCTAATTATACACCTTCAGAGCTTAGAGATGCTTTTGAGCAGTCTGTAAAGAATGCATTAGATGAAGCAACAAAGAAGGATAAATCGGTAACGAATACACAGGTGTTAGATAGCATTTCAAAGGCAACAAAGCTTGAGATTCAAATTGAGTATGTATACCAAGAATTATTTCAGAACAAAGGGGTAGAAGTGACCATCGATGTATGCGTCCAATTAGCAGAGGTTTTCCGAGCATTATCTACGCGATATGTAAAATTGTACAAAGGAGCAGTAGAATTGCTACAAAGCTTAAAGGCAAAGAATAAGAAAGTATATCTCTTAAGCAATGCACAGGCGGTATTTACAAGAGGAGAACTACAATTATTAGGAATCTTGCCATACTTTGACGGAATTTTATTATCATCAGAGGTGGGATATATGAAACCTGATCGTAGATTTTATCAACGTTTACTAGATATGTATCATATCGATCCATCAACTGCGATTATGATTGGTAATGACTATAGAGCAGATAGTATGGGTGGTGCTAACGTAGGACTACATACCTGTTATATTAATTCTAATCTTTCGCCTAGTGAAGATGAGAATAGAATTGGTGAAATGAAGGCAGACTTTATTCTTAAGAGTATGGATTTGGAGAAAGTGAAACAGTTAATATTGAGATAATAAAACAGTTATTATTCAGATAACAACTGGGAGATTAGTGGGAGAAGCATGGTTTATGAAATAGTCATTGACCATGCTTTTGTTATAGGAAATAATATAATTCAAAAATATTAAATAAATTTTGAAAAAGTTGAAGACATTTTGCAAAATCATTCGTTATAACTAATGGAGGGTAACAAAAAAGGTAACAAGTAAGATAACTAGAGCGTTACTAATAAGTTACTAGAATTCTCGCGAGAATAGGTCGACGGCGCCGTCGCCCTGAAAAACGGTTCATAAAACAAACAAAGGGGGTGGATAAAATTCGTGCGCAGGAGTATATTGCAGATTGGATTGAGACGTATCAGAACTTGATTTTCTCGATCTGCTGTAAGATGACAAGGGATTATTTTATTGCGGAAGACTTGACACAAGAAACGTTTTTATCCGCTTACCGAAACGCAAATTCTTTCGACGGAGAGAATGTGAAAGCTTGGCTGTGTAGAATCGCAACGAATAAATGTATTGATTATCAAAGACAGGCAGCAAGAAGAGTCACCCCAGAAGATGATGTGGAGCTTGAACATATAGAATCTGGTAGCAGTTTACCAGAAGAATTGATAATGGAGAAGGAAGTTATCAAGGAACTAAGGAGTAAATGTGAACAGTTAAAACCGCCATATGACGAAATTGCGATTTTGTATTTTTGTCAAGAAAGAAAACCAGAAGAGATTGCTACAATGAAACAGAAGAATCTTAAGACAATCCAAACACAAATCTATCGTGCAAGGGCGATGTTAAAGAAGTTGTATGGAAAGGAGCGATTATAGGATGAAAAACGATATTGCTAGAATGCAAAAAGATAAGCAAGATTATCTATCGGATAAAGAGTTACAGAATCTGATTGAGTGCATAGAACAAGAAGAGATGATTCATGCGCCACAGTATCTAAAGGAATCTATCCTAGATAAGATTATGAGTGAAGAACGTATCAATGCCAGTAGTTCCCATCGCTCCAGCAAAGTACAGCTAATAACGTATGCAATGAAGGTTGGAGCAGCGGCAGCGGCGGCGATTGTGCTCTTGGTGTTAATTCCAGTTAAAGATTATGGTAGTTTCTCGAATGAAGAAGTCAGGTATGAAGAATGGTTGAATTATCAAAACCAAATAGATGATAAGGAAAGATATGAAGAAACTTGGGATAAGGAAAGATCTGAATATTATAAAGAAAATAAAAGCATATATGAAACTACGAACGAAATATGTAGCAAAATATTAGAAAAAACAAATAAATTATTCGGTAAGGAGGATAAATAATGATTCGTAAAAAAAGTAAGTTTTGGACCTTTTGGTTCTCATTTATTCCAGGAGCGGCAGAGATGTATATGGGATTCATGAAGATGGGACTAAGTTTAATGACGATATTCTTTGGTCTGTTTGCGTTAAGTGTTACATTGGAGTTAGGTCCGGGCATGGTTTTGGTAGCCATATCGTGGTTCTATAGCTTTTTCCATGCACATAACTTAGCTAGTATGCCAGAACAAGAATTTTATGAAATTGAAGATACGTATTTGTTTACAGTTGCAGATGCCAAACAAGGTGGAGACTTGATCCGTACGTATCGAAAAACTTTTGCAATAGTACTGATATTTATAGGTGGTGTCTTAACCTGGAAAACATGTATGTCAATGCTTTATGGAATCATTCCTTATATGATGTATAATGCATTAAGCAATATGACATATCGCTTGCCACAGCTTGTAGTTGGTATTGCTATTGTTTATCTAGGGGTGGCTATGATTCGTGGTAAGAAAGTGGAACTTGATGAACAAGCTAGAAGTAATGAAGCAAAGTGGAATAATTCTGATCAGAACAACTATGCTGCGAATGAAGGAATGAATACCGAGGATGAAAATGAATCATATAATTCATTAGTTCATGTGAATGCAATAGAAGATAAGAAAGAAGGAAATTAAATGAAACAGATGGGAGAAGCGAGAGAGTTTAGAAAGTATAGAATCGGTAGCTATACCTTCGGTTTAGCATTGATTGTATACGGGTTGTTATTTCTTGTGCATATAGTCGCACCAACAATTAGCTATGATTTTATCTTTCGATTATGGCCACTTACTTTTATTTCGTTGGGAATTGAGGTAATTGTAGGTTCTCGCAGAGAAGACACATCCTTTGTGTATGATAAGATGGGAATCATGTTGCTAATTCTCATGACGTTATTTGCCGTATTCATGGCAGGAGTTGATTGTTTTATGAGGGATTATGAGTATTGGAGAAATGGTATCTTAATGATTTTTTGATAGTAAAGATAGCAACAACACTGTAATAGTGTTGTCTGCTATCTTTTTTATAACCCCCTAGATATGAAGTTATTGCCATATATGCCACAAAATGGTAATATAAATGTAGTTTCAAGCAGTAAGTTCTGCTTCTAACTTAAACATATATGAGATAGAAATGGGGAAACTAGATGGCGACGTTAAAAGACGTAGCAGTAAGGTCGGGAGTAACTGTAACAACGGTATCGCGAGTACTTAATAATCGCGGTTATATTAGTAAGGAAACAAGAGATAAAGTATATGCAGCAATGAAGGATTTGAATTATCAACCAAATGAGATAGCAAGATCACTTTCCAAACAAAAAAATAATTGTATTGGAATTATTGTTCCTCATATTGAGCACCCATACTTTGCAAGACTGATCGGATATTTGGAGAGAGAAGCGGCAAGTAAGAATTATAAAATAATGATTTGTAATTCACATGGAAAGTTTGAAAAAGAAAGAGCCTATTTAGAAATGTTTCAATCACATCGAGTTGCAGGTATAATATTATACACAAACTCAGTTGATATAGGGAAGTTTATTTCGTTGAATATTCCTGTTGTGAGTATTGAAAAACCAGTTGATGTAGGTACAATCAGCGTGGAATGTGATAATTATCAAGGTGGAGTTCTAGCAGCAGAACATCTTATTGCAAGTGGTTGTAAGCAACTAGTGTATTTTTCAGACATTGAGAATGAAGAGATGCCAGGGGAGGCACGTGGTAAAGGTTTTGTCAAAGTTTGTGAGGACAAGAACATCTTACATAAAGAGGTCGCATGTAAAGTCGATAGTTATTTGAATATGGAATATCATTCCTTGATTGAAAGTGTTCTTCTAGATAACAAAGAGGTAGATGGAATCTTTGCTAGTAGTGATTTGATTGCTGCACAAGTAATCCAAGTAGCTAGAAAGATGAATGTTCAGGTTCCTAATAAGTTAAAAATTGTAGGATTTGATGATGTTAATATTGCCTCATTGACTAGTCCGGCAATTACAACGATACACCAGCCAATTAAGGAGATGGCACGGGAAGCTATTAGCTGTATAATCAAATGTGTAGATAAAACAGTGGTTCCCGCTAGAATCCAATTACCAGTTTCATTAGTGAAGCGAGAAACTTCTTAGAGGTTATGAAGCAGTCTATTTTAAAAGAAAAAATAGACTGCTTTTTACTGTTAATTTTGTTTAGATCAATTTTAACTACAAATTAAACATTGACAATGCTGACTACATACTGTAGACTATAACTGTCTACAGTATGTAGTCTTTTTGGCGAAAAGGAGGGTGTCAAGAATGGAAGAGTATTCACTTGGAACAATTGAAGGAAGATTTGCGGATATTATATGGGAGAAGGAACCGATTTCTATGAACGAATTGATTAAGATCTGTGATAAAGAATTTGGTTGGAAGAGAACAACTACATATACAGTTTTAAAGAGATTAAGTCAAAAAGGAATTTTTCAAAATGAAGGTGGTACGGTTACTTCTCTGTTATCGAAACAAGATTTCTACGCATGTCAAAGTGAACAATATGTAGAGAATAGTTTTGGCGGTTCGTTACCTGGATTTTTAGCTGCATTTACAAGAAGGAAGAAGTTGAATAAGACGGAGATTGAGGATCTTAAGAAGATCATTGACAGTTGCGATAAAGAAAATATCTGATAGAGATAATTAGTGGGAAAGTATGTAGAATATAAGTTAAGGAGGAGAGACTATGGCACAGGATATCTTTATTAAGCTACTAAATATGAGTTACCAAGGTGGGATTGTCATATGTTTTATATTATTGGCTAGGTATATCTTACATCTGATAAAAGCTCCTAAAAGATATGCATATTATCTATGGCTTATTGCATTTGTACGATTAATCTGCCCATTTTCTTTTGAGAGCGTGTTAAGTGTCTTGCCACAGGAGACGGAACCAATTAGATCCACAATCATATACGATCAGGTACCAGAGATACATACAGGAAGTACAACAATTAACCAAGTTGTCAATAGTGTGCTTCCAGAGGCAGATGTGGTAACTAGTATAAATCCTATGCAAGTTATTATGGCTATTGCGCAAGTAATATGGCTAGTTGGAATTGGAATATTCTTAATCTATAGCATAGTGTCTTTTATTCGATTGAAGATAAAATTAATCGGAAGTACAAGGTTTGGAACATTACCATATTCACGAAGTGGTGTAGATAAGCAATCGCTAGAGAAAAGTTCTGATTGTATATATCTATCCGATTATATTGCAACACCTTTCGTATTGGGGGTTATAAAGCCACATATCTACTTGCCATCTACGATTGGTGAGAAAGAGATGTCCTATATACTAATGCATGAACAGGCGCATGTGAGGCGTAAAGATCATGTAATTAAACTGATTGTTTTTGGTATTACCATTATTCATTGGTTTAATCCAGTAGTTTGGATTGCGTATATGCTCATTAATCAGGATATGGAGATGGCATGTGATGAATACGTGATGAAAAACTACAACGGAGATATTCGCAAGGAATATGCAACATCTTTATTAAATTTATCTATCGGAAGAAGAAGGCTATTAGGAGTACCGTTAGCATTTGGAGAAGGGAATGTTAAAGGGCGTATAAAGAATGTGACTAGATATAAAAAACCTTTGATTTCAGTGGCTATCTGTGCAGTAATCGGTTGTGTGATATTAGGTGTTGCTTTGTTAACTAGCCCGCCATCCACAAGTGAGGTATCGCCAATTACAGAAGATAATGAATCACCGACACAGGTAGAAGATATTTTAGAATCAGATATGGAAGAGATAGTTGTAAGTATTCCTACGATAGATTTGGAGGGGAATCTGGGTGCAGATGGTGCGATGCTTGATTATGCAGATGGTAATATTATAGTCTTCCATGATTACTTTGGACTCTTTGTTTACGATTTGAATATTCAGAAATTTGTTAGAGCCGTTGATCTAGAGGCGATAGGTTGTAACTACACGCAAGGGGATAATTATTGTGAAGTATCGGTTTCAGCAGATGGAACTTCTGTGTATCTACACCCAATAAGCGAGAAGGATATGTATGTCTTTCATGTACCTACAGGAAAATTGTATAAGACTACCTATGATCTTACGGGTATAACACTGTTTGATGGACTTGTAGATAATGATTTAGCCGGTAGTGGGAATGGTGTTTATTCAATGCAGAAAGTTATATTTAAGACAAATGAGCTGACTTATTATGGATATCTATATGCTGGTGAAGAAGCAACGATTAGAGATCTTGCATATGTCGAGGATGATATGATATTTAGTTTATTCGAATCTTTGGGAGATGAGAGTATAGTTCCCGAGGGAATATCCATGTCGGTACAGATGGATTCTGTAACTAAGAAAGGTGCTGTAATTACATTGTTGAACAAGTCAGATAAGGATTACCAATATGGAGATCAATATTACTTGCAAAAGCATGAAGATGGAAGATGGTATGATGTGCCTTATGTTATTGAAAATTTTGGATTTAATGACATTGCATATGGCTTGGAAAAGAATAATAAAAGTGAATTTAAGGTCGACTGGAATTGGTTATATGGAGAATTAGAGCCAGGAGAATACCGAATTGTCAAAGATATAATGGATTTTAGAGATACTGGTGATTATGATGTATATACACTGACAGCAGAATTTATTATTGAATAACAGAGGGATATAGTCCTCTTTCCTGCATTCATTCTCAATGTATAGATTGACAATGTACGCTATTCATTTTATGTAAAATATGCTATGATTACAGATGCAATATATAAGGAAATAGTAATATTTAATTATGAGTAGGTAATAAATAATGGAAATAGAGAGGTAAACAATGGATAATCAAGAACAACAGCATAAAAGACGTGTTCGTTATAAAGGAACACATCCAAGAAGCTATAAGGAAAAATACAAAGAGCATCAACCTGAGAAATATAAGGATACAATAGAGAAGGTAATTAGTAAGGGAAGTACACCAGCAGGTATGCATATCTCCATCTGTGTGAATGAGATTTTAGAGTTTTTGCAGATTAAGCCTGGTCAAATCGGACTTGATGCTACACTTGGTTATGGTGGGCATACCTCACATATGTTAAAATGTCTAGAAGGAAAAGGCCATATCTATGGGCTTGATGTAGATCCTATTGAATCCGCGAAAACGAAAGAGCGTCTAGAGGGTTTGGGATATGGGACAGATATATTAACGGTTAAATTACTGAACTTTGCAAATATTGATCAAATAATTGCAGAATCAGGACCACTTGATTTTGTATTAGCGGATCTAGGTGTATCCTCTATGCAAATTGATAATCCTGACCGAGGATTTTCTTACAAAGTAGAAGGACCACTTGATTTACGTCTAGATCCTAGTAAAGGTATCTCAGCAGCAGAACGATTGAAGAACATTTCGCAACCAGAATTAGAAGGAATGTTAATCGAGAATTCGGATGAACCATATGCAAGAGAGATCTCACGAGCAATTGTTTCAGAAATCAAAAAAGGAAAAGCAATCGATACCACAACAAGACTAAAGGAAGTTATTGAAGGGGTACTTACCTCTGTCCCAGCTTCTGAGAGGAAAGAAATCATTAAGAAGACTTGCCAAAGAACATTCCAGGCACTTCGTATTGATGTGAATAGTGAATTTGAAGTATTGGAACAATTTATGGAGAAACTCCCTAATGTTCTAGCCAAAGGTGGACGTGTTGCTATATTAACATTCCATTCAGGTGAAGATCGTCTTGTAAAACAATATTTTAAACATTTTTACAAAGAAGGAATCTACAGCGATATAGCAAAGGACGTAATTCGACCATCTATGGAGGAGTGCAATATTAATAGTAGAGCACGTTCAACAAAGATGAGATGGGCTATTAAGGCATAATAAAGTAAAAAAATTATGCGTAAATAACTTTCCATGAGTTATCATAGAAGTTTTACTAACAAGATTGTAAAAAGGGATGGTTATAGTATGAGAATCAGGAAGAATAGAAAAAACAGTCTCATCATAAGACGAATTAGCTTAATTATTGCTGCAACGGTAGTGGCGTTAGGATTAAGTGCATGTGCAGATAATAAAGAACCAGAGAAGAATATGAGCAATGTTGATGTTCCGAAAGAGTCCGCTAAGACGGGAGTAATCGAAGAGGAGATGAATGGATATGACACAGTACAACCAATCATCTATGATAGTGGATACAATATTTACTCAGGGGTCATTGGTTCGAAGGACTCTAAGATTGCATTGTATCGTGGTACTAATGGAGAACAAATGCTCTATGTCGTAATTGATGGAGAAGAAACCTCTGTAAATATTACTGCAAGTGAGAATGAGACAAGGATTAACGATTCAGATGAAGTTGGTATGATTCTTGTGAAAGAACCCTTTGAATTAGGAATCGTATATACGAACACATTAGGTGGAGATGGCATTATTGGTAAGTTCAATAATGGTGAAGGATATCAAGAAGTAGCGATGCAATTAGAGTCAATCGTAACATATCCAACAGAAGGTTTATCAAGAGAAGAAGTTCAAAAGTCAATACAAACCATACGAGATCATATTATCAACAAGGAATGGAATCAAGTGGCAGACTATGTTGAATATCCATTGATTGTTAATGAGAATGGTGAGATAACAAAGATTACCGACAAGAAGGAGTTCCTTGCCACTGTAAATGATGCATATTTTTCAGAAGAGTTTCTTGCGGTATTAGAAAAAGATGATTGTATATTCCCGTTTTATAATTACCAAGGCTATATGATCGGGAATGGGGCAATATGGTTTAATGAAAAGGACAATGAATTGAAGATTTTTTCGATTAATAAATAATGTTTGAGAATGTGGTATAGAATGCAAGATATTTAAGGAGAAAATCTCTAAGTAAAATTAAAAAGAGGCAAATCAATTGAATGTAAAATCATTGATTTGCCTCTTTTCTGTATTCCGAAACACTTTATTATAGGGAAAGCATTTTATAAAAGAGGTATACTTTTGAGATATATGTAAGGTGTTTATTACATTTTAAAAAGGTTGTAAATTTGTACTGATTTAACAAAGGGTAATTTAGTAATATCGACAAATTGAACAAAATTAAGCAAATGACACTTGCATTTTTATATAAATAAACTATAATAAAAATATAAAATATGTAAAGACATTATTACAAAGCAAAAGATAGGAGTGAAGTGAAGATGAAGGGACTGGCAGTTAATGAAGAAGGTATATTATCCATAGTTGAACTACCTATACCATCGTATGGAGAATGTCAGGCACTTGTTAAGACACGAAGTTGTGGTGTGTGTAATGGTACCGATATGAAACTAATACATAAAAGTTTTAAGAATTTTGATACCTATCCAGCTGTGCTTGGTCATGAGGCAGTAGGAGAAGTGGTGGAGATAGGAAGTAAAGTCAAGAATCTAAAAGTGGGTGACAAGGTGCTGTTACCATTTTTAGAGGAAAAGGCAGGGGAATATTATCCTGGTTGGGGTGCCTATTCTGAATATGCCGTAGTAGGGGATGCAGAGGCTTACATAGAGAATGGAATGGGCGAAGGATCGAAGTCCTTTTCGGAAAGTTATTATGCACAGAAAGTGATAAAGCCAACTGACAAAGTAGACGATGTGGAAGCAAGTATGATTATCACTTTCCGTGAAGTGTTGAGTGCGATTAGAAGATTTGATTTTAAACCAAATAGTAGCGTTATAATTTTTGGAGCAGGCCCTGTGGGATTATGTTTTACACAATTTTCTAAGCTTCTAGGTATGAAGACTGTGATTACGGTGGATTTGGTGGAGGAAAAACTGGAAGCAGCGAAAGCTTTGGGTGCAGATTACGCCTGGAATAGTAAGGTCGAGAATATAGAGGAGAGAACGCATGAACTGTTTCCAGATGGTGTGGATTATGTCGTAGATGCAGTTGGCATAAATCAGTTGATCAATCAAGCCATGAAGTTGATTGCGTATAATGGGAAAATTTGTTGTTACGGAATTTCAGCAAATCTAGGTATGGACTTAGATTGGAGAGATGCACCATATAACTGGTCGCTACAATTTGTACAATGGCCTTCGAAAAAGGAAGAGGCTGATGCACATGAACAGATTATGGCATGGATTAACTGTGGAGTACTTAAACCCAAGGATTATATTTCAGATATATTTTCCTTTGAGAATATACTGGAGGCTTTTTCACTAGTTGAACAAAGGAAAAGTACCACAAAAAAAATAGTTATTCGTTATGATACACTATAGAAATACGAATTGGCGGATACTCTAAGAAGCTTGTAGATAAAACAAATGAAAGAGGTGCTTTATGATTACTTCAAAATTATTCTGTACACTTCCGGAATATATTTGTACACCGGATGGAATGGAAATTGATCAATATGGAAATTTAATTTTATCATGTCCTAATTTTGCAGATGACAATATGTCGGGATGTGTTGTGAAAATTGATAGCAATAAGAAGGTAACAAAATGGTTTGATGTTCCTGTACATCCGGAAACGGGTGTAGCTAGAAACATGGGTATTGCTTTTGATGAGGAATGGAATGTCTATCTTTGTGATAATCAAGGGTGGTGTGAAAAACCAGAAGTCCTTTTTAAAGGAAGAGTGTTAAAACTTACAGTAGATGACGAAGGTAATATTCTAAAATCAACGGTGGTTGCAAAAAACATGGAGCATCCTAATGGTATTCGAATTAAGGATGGCTATATGTATGTGACACAAAGCTATTTACATCCGATAAAGCGTGAGGATGGAAAACTTGTAAGTGGTGTGTATCGTTTTCCTTTAGATGCCGAAGAGATTGATGTTAAAAACACCTTGGAAGACCCTAATTTGTTTGCTACGTTTGTTACTCAAAACGCGGAATGTCAATATGGCGCTGATGGAATTGCGTTTGATAAACAAGGAAATCTGTATGTTGGTAATTTTGGAGATGGAGAAGTATATAAACTAACTTTTAATGATGATGGAAGTTTACAATCCAATTGTTCTTTTGCAAAGGATATCATGAACTTACAAAGTACAGATGGAATGATTTTTGATGAAAAAGAAAATCTATATATTGCTGATTTTTGTGCAAATGCAATTATTAAAATAACACCAGATGGTGAAGTGGATAGAATTGCCCAAAGTCCAGATTGTACAGGTTTAGAAGGGGGGCTTGACCAACCGGGAGAGCCAATCATATGGAATGGAAAAATTATCGCTTCTTGCTTTGACTTAGTAACTGGTCCGGGTAAAGTGAATACGGGGCATGAGATGCCAGCAACATTGGCTGAATTGCAGTTGAATCTAGAATAGGAGTCACCTATGAGTAAATATATATTAGCCCACGATTTGGGAACTAGCGGAAACAAAGCAACCTTGTTCGATGTGGACGGAACGCTTGTCTCCAGTACACTATATGAATATCCAACCTACTATCCTCATCCGAAATGGGTAGAGCAAAATCCAGAAGAGTGGTGGAGGGCAGTCTGTGATTCAACCAAGAGTTTACTTTCTAAGGTGAATGTGAAGAAGGAAGAGATACAAGTAGTTTCCTTCAGTGCCCAGATGATGGGCTGTCTCTTAGTAGATCAAGATGGGCTGCCACTTCGGAATATGATTATCTGGGCAGATAGCAGAGCTGAAAAGCAAGAAATGGAAATGATAGAAAGGTTAGGGCTCGAACGAGTTTATGAAATAACGGGACATCGTATCAGTGCTTCTTATTCGGCGGCGAAGTTGTTGTGGATTCGGGAAAATGAACCAGAAGTATATCAAAAGGCCTTTAAGATGCTACAAGCAAAGGATTTTATAACATATCGATTAACAGGGCGTTTTATCAGTGATTATAGTGATGCCTCTGGAACCAATTTGTTTGATATCAAAGATAAAAAATGGTCAAAAGAAATTATTGATAAATTGGAGATTCCGTTTGAGCTTTTGCCAGAGGTATATCCTTCTACACAGATAGCAGGAGGTGTACTTAATTCTATCGCAGAGGAGGTCGGCTTAGCGCCAGGCACGCCCGTTGTTATCGGAGGTGGAGATGGAAGCTGTGCGTGTGTAGGTGCAGGTGTTGTAAAAGAAGGAGAAGCCTATAATGTTTTGGGGTCGTCTTCTTGGACATCGCTTGTATCTGCATCACCTATTTATGATGAGAAGATGCGGACCTTTAATTGGGTTCATCTAGATTCTAAGCTTTACACACCATGTGGGACCATGCAAGCAGCAGGGTATTCCTATAATTGGTTTAAGAATACTTTCTGCGATAAAGAAATGGAAGATGCTCTTAGAGATGAGTGCAATCCTTATGAGTTAATTAATCGTAAAATTAAGAACGCAAAACCTGGAGCAGGTGGAGTGCTGTATTTACCTTATCTTCTGGGTGAGCGGTCTCCTAGATGGAATTTAAATGCTAGAGGTAGTTTTGTAGGAATGTCAGTAACAACGACCAAAGGTGATATGGCAAGAGCAGTATTAGAAGGTGTTGGATATAATTTGAAAATTATATTAAATATCTTAGAAGCAGGAAAACCGATTGAACAGATTGCAGTGATTGGCGGAGGAGCGAAAGGGAAAGAGTGGTTACAGATATTAGCTGATATATGGCAAAGAGAACTAGTTCTACCAATGCATCCAGAGGAGGCCACTAGTATGGGAGCAGCAGTATGTGCAGGAGTAGGAATCGGGATCTTTAAAGATTTTAGTGAAGTGAAAAGATTTAATTATGTCCAAGAGAAAGTTCTACCGAATAAGAACAATAAGGATATATACGAGCAGTTGTATAAGATATTCAACCTTACTTATGAGCGTATGGCAGAGGTGTATGATGCACTTGCATCAATTAAGATGGTCTAATATAATAAGAGCATATATGTAAAAAAAATAAGTAAGAGGTGTATAAATCAATGAGCATAAGCGGAGCTAAAATATTCAGGGTAAGGAAAGATATACCAATTCCTATGTATTATCAGATTAAGCAGTCTATTCTTGGAGCCATTAACGACGGTGATTTAAAAGGTGGAGATATGATCCCTACAGAGCTAGAATTTTGTGAAGCTTGTGATGTCAGCAGACCAACCGTTAGGCAGGCATTAGGTGAGTTAGTAAGTGAAGGATACTTATATCGCTGTAAGGGAAAGGGGACTTTTGTATCTCAGCCTAAGATAGATGCTCATTTTTTAAATATATTACAGAGTTTTAATCAGGAAATGCAAGAAAAGGGTATGATTCCGTCTACAAAGGTACTTAAGTTTGAGGTAGTACAGGCTGACGAAGCCATTAATGAAAAATTGGAATTAAACAGTACTGATAAATTGATTTATCTTGAACGCCTACGTTATGCGAATGAGGAACCTATAGTATATCTGGAAACTTTCTTACCTTATGATAGATTTTCTAAGCTAATAGAAGAAGACCTTTCTAAAAACTCCTTGTATGAAATTCTAGAGGAGTGTTATCAGCAAAGGGTGGTAAGGGTATCCAGAGTGATTGAAGCAATCAATGCTAATACGGCAATTGCTGAAAAACTAGATATTTCAAAAGGAAGTGCCGTGTGTTTGGTAAAAACGGTAGGATATACAGAAGAAAAATTACCGGTGGAGTATTCTATTGCAAGATACAGAGGAGATCGCAATAAGTTCAGCATTGAACTATGCAGATAAGAGTTGTAAAGAGGAGGTACTTTGTGAATAAGCATGTAGAAATGGTGCAAATAGCCCTTCTTGCCATGCAAAGACATTCGTGGGAGCAAGGAGTTGCTATGCAGGCCTTTTATGAATTAGGGAAAATGGATATAGTCGTAGCAATGGCAAAAGAGGCAGTATACAGAAGTCTTCCTGATGGAAGGGTAGCAACAATTGGTGTAACAGATGCCATTACGGATTCTTGTTCCGTAGGCGAAGCACTTATTGCAGCGGCACAAGAGACGAAGGATAAGGATCTTTTAGAAGGTGCTGAAAAATTATTAAACTGGGCACTGTATCAAGCACCTAAAAATCAAGAGGGTGTTTTATACCATCTATTAGATCGTAGTGAATTCTGGGTGGATTCCATGTATATGTTACCCCCTTATCTGGCAGCAGCAGGATACTATGAGGAAGCACTTATTAATATAAAGGGATATTTTAACGCTCTTTACGATGAAAAAACACACACAATGCATCATATGTGGGATGATCATAAAAAAGAATATGTAAGAGAAGCTCATTGGGGAGTTGGTAATGGCTGGGCGTTAGCAGGACTAGCAAGGGTAATTGACTTGTTACCAGAGACTTATGAGCAGGATAAGAAAGATTTGATAGCAAAGGCAAAAGAATTGTTAGATGGGGTGTTATCATATAAACGAAAAGATGGTCTTTTTCATGATATTATAGATGATGAAAGCACATTTGTAGAGACTAATCTTTCGCAAATGGTGGCGTATACTATTTATCGTGGTGTGTACTCTAACTGGCTTTCTAAAGAGTATGTTACACAGGCGGAGAATCTGCGCACAGCAGTACTCGATAAAGTAGACAAGTTTGGGCTGGTTCAAGGAGTTTGTGGAGCACCAACCTTTGATAAGGCGGGAGTAGCTCCAGAAGGGCAGGCGTTTTTCCTGTTAATGGAGGCCGCCGCTGCAAGATATAAGTGAGAAGGGTGATTAGGCACAGAAGTAGTAGTCTGTGCGGTCATATATGTAAAGACATTGTGACATAATGTCTTTATTACAATAATATAATGCATGGAGGTAAGTTTATGAGAAGAAAGGTAGTATCGTTATTGCTAGTAACAACCATCGTTATGGGGACTATGGTAGGGTGCAGCCCATCAAAACCAAAAAAAGAGGAAAAGGCGGTACAGACTGAGGGAAATACAGAAGCAACAGAAGTGGATCCTTCGCTGGTTAATACGGAGTTATCTGGAGAAATCACCCAATGGGTATGGGGTGATTATGAGATTAGAGGTGCCGCAGATTTTAACAAATATTATCCTAATATTAAAGTGAATTACGTATCAATTCCATCTGATGAATATGAGCAGAAGATCTTAACTACGGTTGCAACAGGTGGAGAATTACCTGATGTTATTAACATTGAGTCTGCAGCGCGTGGACAGATTAGTAATATGGATATATTAGAACGTCTAGACGCAGAACCATATAATTTGAAAGTTGATGATATGCTTCCTATTGGAATCCCTTTAGTTACCAACACCAAAGGCGAGATAGTAAGCGTACAAGTAGATAACTGCGTTGGTGGATATGCTTATGATAGAAATCTAGCTAAAAAGTATTTTGGTACCGATGATCCTGAAGAAATGGAAAAAATGTTTCAAACATTAGATGATTATGTGGAAAAAAGTAAGATTGTAGGCGAAAGCGGTGAGGATTATATGTTTGCAAGTGTGGATGATGCGTATTCTGCTGTTAGCCCATTATTTGCTGATGAAGCCTTTGTTACAGATGGAAAGCTTACAATGGATAATTCGGTATTACCAACGTATGAGTTTATTGAAAAACTGGTAGCAAATAAAGCAGTTGGACCATATGTAGAGTGGACACCTGCATGGTATACTTCCTTTGCAAGTAACCACGTGGTATTCTATCAGGCACCGGCATGGTTTATCAGTTTTATGATGAAACCAAATGATCCTGACTCTGTAGGAAAATGGGGATTCATTACACCACCGGGAGGTGGATTTAGTAATGGGGGTACTTCTTATGGAATTCCAAAAGGTGCTAAGGAAGAAAACAAGGAATTGGCATGGGCATATATCAATTGGTTGACTATGTCACAAGAGGGGGCAGAAAGCTTCTATAAAGCACATGCTACGCCAACATTGTATGCGCCAGCATATGATACTGATTTATATGCAGGAGAGCCAGATCCTTACTTTGGAGGACAGAATGTAACAGCTAAAATTATGGAAATATCTCAGAATGTTAATACAAAAGCAAGACCTGTAACAACATATGATTTGACCATTAAAGATTCAAATGCGCAAAGTATGCGTTATTTAGAATTAGGAGTCAGCGCCGCAGAGGCTTACGCAAGATTAAAGGCAGAAGTTTTAGATATGGCGCCAGATCTTAGCGAATAGAAATTAAACATAGACTGTGCTGATAAAGATAATCTTTATCAGCACTTCTACTAGAAGATTAAGGCGGTGGATTATGAAAGATAAGAAACAAAAGTCATTTAGTAATTATATGCTGAGACAAAGAATTATGCCATATATGTTTATATTTCCGTATTTTCTAATATTCGTTTGTTTTTCTATATTTCCAATTTTATTTAGTGGATATATAAGTTTGCATGATTGGAATGGATATAATAACCCTGCATTTATTGGTTTAAGTAATTATTTTGAAGTTTTTGGTGATGCAAGATTCTATAAAGCATTATTTAATACATTTTTACTTATGATTATGATAGTTCCAATTCAATTATTATTGGGATTTTTATTGGCAGTAATTTTAAATAGCAAGTTAATGGTTCTAAAGAAGACCTTTCGATTATTGAACTTTCTTCCATATTTGACTACTCCTATAGCGCTAGGGATTATTTTTGCAATTCTGTTTGATCCTGCATTCGGAAGTGTTAATTACGTTTTAGGTAAACTGGGGATTGAGGGAGTTAATTGGACAAAAGCTGCTATACCAGCAAGGTTTTTAGTTGCAATGGTTACAGTATGGCGTTATGTGGGATATACAGCAGTTATGTTTATGGCTGGTATTACCAATATTAATACAGATATTTATGAGGCTAGTGAAATTGATGGGGCAAATTTCTGGACTAAAATCACAAAGATTACATTGCCTATGCTGAAACCAGTTACTGTATTTGTGGTATTAAGTACGTTAATCGGATGCTTCCAGATCTTTGAAGAACCGTTTATGATCTTTTCTGTTTCAGGAAAGTTGGTAGGAGGACCAGATTCATCTGTATTAACAGGCATTTGGCTTTTCTATGATACAGCCTTTAGCAACCAGATGAGGAATGGCTATGCAGCGGCTATTGCGGTTTGTCTCTTTGCAGTAATCGGGCTTGTTTCTTTTGGGGTAAACAAGCTGTTAAAGGGAAAGGAGGATTAAATGAAAAAGGTCACAATAAAAAAAACAATGTTATGCTTCATTATGATTTTCTTTTCTTTAGTTGCTATAGCTCCCTTTTACTTTATGATTAATATGGGTACATATAAAGCTACGGAACTTTATACTGGAATCAAGCTTACACCTAGTAACTATTTTATGGAGAATCTAAGTTCTTTGTTAAAAATTAATTTCTTAAAGTATTACGGTAATTCCATAATAGTAGCGGTTAGCAATTCTTTGTTAACTGTATTGGTATGTGGAATGTGTGGTTATGCATTGGCAAAATATAAGTTCAAGGGAAGTAACTTTTTCACGGCATTGGTTATGATTACGATGATGGTACCTTCACAACTTAACCTAGTAGGTTTCGTAATTGAAATGAATAAAATTGGTTGGTTAAACACGCATTTACCTCTTATTATTCCAACGGCAGCCAGTGCATTCGGTGTTTTCTGGATTAAGCAGTTTACGACGAATGCAATACCAGATTCGGTATTAGAGAGTGCAAGGATTGATGGCTGTGGAGAAATAGGAATATTCTTTAAGATTGCTCTTCCATTTATGAAGCCAGCATGTATGACCTTGATATTATTATCGTTTTTGTGGTCATGGAATAGCTTTATGACACCAATGATTGTATTAACAAAGGAATCGTTGTATACGATACCACTTGGTATAAGGCAACTAGCAACGCAGTTTAGAACAGATATTGGTGCGCAGATTCTTGGATTGACCTTATCTACAATACCAATATTATTTATATTCGGACTGTTTTCTAAACAATTAATAAGTGGGCTGGCAAGTGCAGCAGTAAAGGAGTAAACATTATGATAGATTTTGAATTTTACAATCCTACCAGAATTATTTTCGGAAGGAAGAGTTATGAAAAAATAGGCAAAGAAGTTTCTGCATACAGTAATAAGATACTTTTGCATTATGGTGGTAAGAGTATTAAGAAAAATGGAATCTATGACCAGGTGGTAGCAGAACTGGAAAATGCAGGTATTCAGTTTTTCGAACTAGGTGGGGTTATGCCAAACCCAAGACTTAGTTTAGTAGAGCAGGGAATTGATATATGTCGCAGAGAAGACATTGATTTCATTCTAGCGGTAGGTGGAGGAAGTGTAATTGACTCGGCTAAGGCTATTGCATCGGGGGTTCATTACGATGGAAGTGTGTGGGACTTCTACACATCTAGTAAAAGACCAGAACGAGTACTTGATATTGGAGTTGTGTTAACTATTCCAGCAGCAGGAAGTGAGAGCAGTGATGGCTCAGTAATTACCAATGAGGCAGGACCGGATAAAAAATCCTTCACAAGTCCTAAATTGTATCCAAAGTTTTCTATCTTGAACCCACAGGCATGTACTACAATACCTCCATACCAGATTGCAGTAGGTGGAGCAGATATTCTTGCACATGTTATGGAACGTTATTTTACTTGTACCGAAAATACCGATTTATCAGACCGGTTATGTGAAGGAGCCATGCTAGCATTACTACAGAATCTGCCAATGGTAAAAGAGAATAAGGAAGATATTACTGCGTGGGAAGAAGTTTTATGGACAGGAAATATTGCACATAATTCGCTCCTTGGAAAAGGTAGAGAAGAGGACTGGGCTTGTCATGCAATCGAGCATGAAGTAAGTGCCATCTATGATATTGCACATGGGGCAGGACTTGCCATTTTGTTTCCAGCCTGGATGAAATATGTATATAAGAGTAATGTGAAACGTTTTGTACAGTTTGCAATTAGAGTATTTCAGGTAAATATGCCATATGAAAATCAAGAAGATATTGCTTTAGAGGGAATTAAAAGGTTAGAAGAATTCTTCCAAAGCTTAGGACTATTCACTAGATTTAGTCAAGTGGGAATTGGGGATTCTGATTTTGGTATTATAGCAGAAAAAGCCTGCGGAGACTGGGAACTCGGAGCACTAAAGAGACTTAGAAAAAATGATGTTTTAGAAATATTAAAACTAGCAAAATAAAGATAAAGGTGGAGATAGAATGAGAGAATGTTTAAAAAATTTAAATCCTGAAAAGTTGGCAAAATATTTTGACCATACAAGACTAAATGCGGATGCAGTAACAGCAGATTTTGAGAAGTTATGTGAAGAAAGTAAAAAATACGGGTTCAGAATGGTTGCAATTAATCCTGCACCGGTGGAACTATGTAAACGTTTATTATCAGGAACCGACGTGCACGTAGGCGCGGCAATAGGTTTTCCACTTGGGCAGACCACGAAAGAAGATAAGCTTGCAGAAACGTTAACTGCCATTAAAAATGGAGCAGATGAAATTGATTATGTTATAAATCTAAGCCGTCTAAAAGAAAAGGATTATACCTATATTGAAAAGGAAATGGCAGACATAGTAGAGGCTTGTAAGAAAAATCGCGTTATCTCTAAGGTTATCTTTGAAAATTGTTATTTAACAGATAAGGAAAAGGAAGAACTTTGTCGCATATCGCTTTCAGTAGGCCCTGATTTTATTAAGACTTCCACAGGATTTGGAACAGGCGGCGCAACCGCAGCGGATTTGAAATTAATGAAGCGTATGGTTGGAGATAACATTCAGATTAAGGCAGCAGGCGGTATCCGTACATTAGATACGGCACTTGAATATATTGAAATCGGAGTAACACGCTTAGGATCAACTAGCAGCGTAAACATAATGAAAGAATATATGTCCTTATAATTCGATACTGCTTTACTGTAAACAAAAGAGGTTAGTGTAAAAGATAAATCTTTTACAAGGCGATTTGGCGCCCAAAGTCAACAAGTTGACTTGCACAAAGTAGCCAGACTTTTGAAAGGGCATGGTGATTAACATGATGATTGATAGGAATAAAATTAAAATAGATATTGCCATTCGATCGGAAGCGGGTTTAGTTATAGCTAGTAAAGAGGGAAGTTCGCCTTCTTTACTGCACCTAACTGAATATACATATTGTCCAGGTGATAGGATAGTTATCAGCACATCAATATGGCCCGTTTTTTTGCAGGTACAGATCGATGAAAAGGTTCCAGAAGCAGTTATTTATCTGGATAGTAATTCTATGGAATTTCCCATACCAGTAGATAAGGAACTAGAAGCATATGAACCAGGAGCATTTCAAGGAGGCAGACATAAGATCTATGTAGAAGCACTAGAGGAATCTCCGTATTTAAACAATTCAATAATTAGTTGTAATCCTATTGACAAAAGAGGTGAAACTACCTATTATCCTCATGCTTATGGGAATGTAGAGACAAGAGGAGAGTCTGTCTTTGCTGCAAGGAATGTAATAGATGGGATAATTGAGACTTCAAGTCATGGAGAGTGGCCTTACCAGTCTTGGGGAGATAACGAAAATCCATATGCAGAAATAACGGTACACTTTGGTAGAGAGATATATGCCAACAGGATTGATTTTTATCTGAGAGCAGATTTTCCTCATGATAATTATTGGGAGAAAATTTGTGTTGTATTTTCAAATGGAAGCAGTTTGGATATACAATTGAATAAAACAGGTAAGTGTCAACGAATTTTGTTTACTGAAAGTAAAATAAGATGGGTTAAAATAACAAAGTTACAAAAATCACAGGAAGAATCACCTTTCCCCGCATTAACGCAGATGGTGGTATGGGGAAGGGATATAATAGAATAAGTATATTAGGTAAGAGTTTCAACGATGAACTACAGTGTTAATGCCACTAAATCAGAGTTATTATAGTGGTTATGACCTTGTAGTTCTTTTTTATATTTCCAACAAATAATTGCCTGTTCTAGTGTTTTGCCGGGGTTGTCTGCAAAGAAATCTCGGATATATGTATTATACTCAAATTGTTTATCGATAGTAGTTAAGCTCTTTTTCTTTTCCTCTAATATCTCATAATAAGCCATAATTGCTTCTTGATAAGTTTTTCCGGTGTTTGCTTTTAACCAATTCTGAAAAGTCACATTGAAAGAAAAACTTTTACCGATTTTCTCTTTAAAAAAGGCTCGATGATTTTCAGAGCATACAATGTTAGGTTCAATAGTTGATTGTTCTGTGATTATACCAACAGATTTCCTTAGTTTAGAATTGGTCTTTGCTGATAATATTTCTCCTGTGTCAAGAAAATGTGCTATTCTTTCTGTGAGATCAATTTTTCCACCCGATGTAGGAAGGTTATTGGCTCTACAAAATGCCACTAGTTCCTCTTTTAAAAAATAAAAGCTTTGAAATGTTTTTCCGTCTAATTGTCTATCTAGTTGTGGTCTTATACTCATTACAATTCTCCTATAATCAGAGTCCAATTTTGCTCATATTTTCTATAATTATAATACCATAAAATTTACAATTTTTCAAGTCTTGTAAAGAAATGGGCGTGGGTTTATGATGTATAAACCATTGAATGATAAGGAGTGTGTGAATAGAATGGATGAAGATAAACTTTTTCAGTATCTTATGAATCAGCAAGAAATCAACCCGATAACAATTCAAAAGCAAATGAATGAACTTATGGCCTGCAATAATTACACAAAGCAGTTTGGAATTCAACTATCTGAGAAAGATGCAATAGAATTAATGCAAGAGAGAAGAGAAAATCTAATAAGACAAGAGCGTATTGAGTTTGGTGATGGAATTATTACAAAGTTGATTTTTACATTCTGTGATTCTCCTTATATATATCAAGATAATTTTGTAGATACCATTGAAAGACTCCAAGAAACCTTCTATCTCTACAAGAATGAATCTCTTGATGAATTGACGGATGCTGAGTTGATCGAGTATATGAAACAGCAATTTGATGGTAAATGTCAAGGTGATTTGGATTACCTTGAGGATACGGCTTTGGAAGCATTTGCTAGGAAAATTCGCTGTGGTTGGAATGATTAAAGAATAGAATGCTTGATGAATTTTAGTAGAAGAAGATGGAGTGTGTTTATGTTAGAGTATAATATGGAAGAGCTATTACCGATTGTAGCAAGACTTACCGACAAGTATACCAGTAAGGAAAGCAGTTCCATACCATTTGAAACTGCCAAACAGTTGATGGAAGCGGTTATATACTGTATTAATTACGCCAAACAGATGGGCGACAATACGGTTCATCGTTTGGAAGAGGTTGGTTTAATTAAGCCCGAGCAGTTGTCAGCAGAAGAGGCATATGAATATGGATATCATATTCTTGTAGAGAAAGTAAAACGATTGAACGTAAAGTATTCATCACTATTATCGTACTTTAGTTCGTACAGAAACCAGGCATATTATGATACGATTGTGAAGGGAATGCCAGCTTTCTTTTTGTATTATGATGTGAAGTTTGCACCACAGAATCATATCCTTACACTGGATTATCCGACCTTACGGTTTATAGGAGACGTACAAGGGGTAGATGCAATCGAAAGATATTTGAATTACACAGAATATGAGCAGACATTCCTCAAAGCGTTTCCAGAAGAGTATATATTGAAGGCGTTGGAACTATATCATACAGACTATGAGGAGCTATTAATCAATGTATGTAGTATTGTTTTGCGTAACGTGTTAGTATGTATGTGGATAGATAAACCGATTTCTGGAAATAGATTCACTAAGAATGAAATTAGCTATATTCGAGAAAAAATCCTTGAGAAGGGGCAACCGGGGCTTGAAGAAATTATAATGAATCTCTTACAAAGCTTAATTAGGTGGGGATATGAGGATAATAAGGAGCTACTAGAATACTTAAGTTATGATATTCATGAATTTAGTGCTGAATTATGGAATGCAGCACAGCATAATAGTGTGAATATATTGCTTGGTGGGGAAAAGGCATAAGATATATAGGGGGGAGAGTAAACAAATGACGGTAAATAATGTGTTAAAGAATAAGGAGCAACTGGGCTATCAAGATATAACGAAATACGAGGAAATAACGATGAATGCATTTCCTGCTATGTTGTCAGAAGTATATGATGGCTGGATATTACGTTATACAGGGGGATATACATTCCGTGGCAATTCGGTGAATCCTATCTATGCATCATCAATTAATGTAGAAGAGAAAATACAAGAATGTGAGAGACGATATCTAAAGCAAGGGTTACCAAGTGTATTTAAAATGACAGATGTTGCTGAAGAAGGTTTAGATTTGGTTCTTGAAAAGTACGGATATGAGATACAAAAGAAGGCGGATATCATGACGATACAGTTAATACCTGAAGAAGTTGTAGGAGATGTTAAGAAGAAAGATAAAGTATGCATAGAAGCGAATATTTTAGAAAGTAGCAATGCAACGTATGAAGCGAAGATGGATTATCATGCAGTAGAAGAGTGGTTAGATGATTTTGTTGTATTGAATGGAACTAAAGAAGAACCTACGAAATCCATTGCTAAGGAAGTATTACGAAAGATTCAAAATCCAATTTTCTGTGCTAGTATTTATAAGAATGAAGAAATGGCAGCATGTGGTCTGGGAGTACTAGAGAGAGAAAAGATTGGATTGTTTGATATTCGTGTTAAGGATTGTTACCGTAGACTTGGTTTAGGAACAGAGATTTGTAGACAGATTATTAACGAAGGTAAGAAGTATGGTGCTAACGAGGCGTACTTACAAGTGGCGTCAGTGAATGATGGTGCTATAAGGCTATATGAGAAACTTGGATTTACAAAGGCATATACTTATTGGTACAGAGTGAAAGGCGGAGGCCAAGACAATGTAATCGGCCTTGACCTACTAATTAACTAAATAAGCTTTGCTCTGCGGCATATCTCAATTTATTCTAATAATGCTTTGGGTTTTCAATGGATAAGGCAATTTATTTTTGAATATTTATTAATGAATTTTTTATATCTTCTTGATAGATTCCTCCGTGATAACATATGATTTTTTGGATATCATAATTTAGCAATTTGTTAATAGATTTTTTGGCTTCATTTATGTCTAATGTATATTGTGGATTTGCAATTGCTAATTTGCCATTCAAGATAACTAAAGCATCGCCAGCTATTAAAGTTTTACTTTCCTTGAGATAAATTGATATATGTCCTGGCATATGTCCTGGCGTTTCAACGATTTCCATACCACCGCACCAATCAAATATATCACCATCATTTAGTATTATATCTACATCAACGTTATCTACTGACTCTAATAATTTATGGAATGTAAGCGCTGCTTCTTTTTGGGCATCGGGCAAGTCATTGTATACCGATTCTGCCTGTTGAAGCCTTAAAGACTTTTCCTTGCCATTGATATAGTTTTTATCTTTTGAGGAGGCAAGTATCTTTATGTTAGGATATTTGGACTTTAAATCAGCTGCTGAACCCATATGATCAAAGTCATGATGAGTTATGATTAATTTTGTTAATTTCTCTAAATCTATAGTATTCTTACTTGCACATTCTTCAATTAATTGAAGAAAATTAGGATAACCACAATCAATTAAAATCATTTCATTTTCACTGCTTAATAAAACTGGATATATTGATTCCATCGCTCCATTGATTTCAAAATTTATTTCTAATACATATAATTTATTCATATAAAGCCTCCATAATTAATAACCTCTGATTTGATTATAAGTATATCACTAATTATCTAAATGAGCATGTTCATAAACTGTTCTGTATTATTCTTGATAATATATAAGTCAATTATCCCTTAATTTTTCTGATCTTATTATTCTTCTTATACTACTTTCTGTTAGATAGTATTCACCTATTAGCTGACTAATTGCCATTCCTCTTTGATATTTATTATAAATTTCTCTATTTCTATCACTAAGCTCTTTTTTTAATCCACTTTTTTCACCCCAAGATTTTTTGGAATTGTTCTTAAGTGGTATATATAGATATTCACCATCAACATATTCTTGAAGTAGCTCAAGTACATGCTTAGGTAATATATCTTGTGCTTTTTTATATTTCATACTCTTTGCTCCTAAACTATTTGATAATTCAATAAATAGTCCATGCAAAGACTGGATTAAGGATAATATCCTATAGTTAATTACGGCTCCAAACAAAATGTTACTATAATGTTTTACAGTCTTTGCTTGGAGCCTAATGCGATAACCAATTTTGATTTATTTAACATTGTTACATTTCCCTTTCTAAAATTGGTTAAGGTGTAAGACCATCTCGTAATACTTGTCTTGGTCAATTTGCACATCCTTATGTACCACTACCAACTTCAGCGGCGAGAGCGCGTTGCGAGTGAACTACGTTTGACATAGTAGGTTCACACATAAATTTGTACAAATTGACGAGACCTAAATTAGACTGGCTTTTGACAACCTAACCAAAATAATAATATCATAAAATTAAAACTCATATTGATAATTCTGTCAATATGGGTTTCATAAATTTCACTGGTGAAGATGAGGAGACAGTGGTTTATTGATTCATTAATCTTCTTAAATTTTCAATTTCACTTCGAAGCTCGCCAGTGACCCAGTTAAAACGCCCTTCATCAGTGAATTGGCGATACGGTGTTTCAATGGTCATTGCTAGGCGACGCCAGATTCGGTACAGGGAGATTCTGCGTAGCTCCATCTTGGTAAATGTGTTTTTACCATAGCCGTCTAAGAAGTTTTGATCGATTTCCCCATAGCCAGAGAAATCATCTTCTAATAGATAATCGCCCCATAGACAGCGTTCGAAATCAATGATTCCTGATAGCATGTTATTATGAATCATCATATTACCATCCCAGATATCATTGTGAATAAGGCATGGTTGCTTACAATCATCAAGGGCTTCTCGATTGGAGCAGATTAAGCTCCAAAGCTCCTCGTAAGAGACATGTGGGATAAGAAGATTCTTAGCAAGGCCATCATCAAGGAGCATTCTAAAAACTCCAAACATGAATTCACTATTGCTGTGGGTGAAGGATTCTGGTAGTTGTGGTCTTCCAAATTTAATGTGTTGTATGGAGTTAATCTTGGCAGTAATTTGCCCCACTCTATGTTTTACCTGTGCACATTCCTGTTTGGATAGCTCTTGAATTACGTTATCATAGGAGGTGCCATCAATTTTAGTAATGAACAGATAAGGAGATTCACAGATGGTACAACTCGTATCATGTAGTAGAACCCTTGGGATGGGGATAGAGAGTCTTTGATTAATGAAAGTCAGTATTTGTGCTTCGTTTAATAATAGATTTTTCTCATCTGACAACATTTCAATATTCTCGTGAGGTGCGATTTTTAGTACCATTTCTTTATCATTCGCAGTAATTAGATATACAGCATTACAGAAACCACCGTCCAAAGGTTTAGCTAAGAAGGAATGGAGTTGCTCTCCAAGTGCCTTTTCTGTCATTTGTCTTAGTGTGGATTCAGCTTGCCAGAATTTAGATACAGCGTCCATCTTGTTACCTCCGATATTTTTAATTGTGATGCTAAAAAGTATGTCTTTTGTTAGACTAGTTTATAGATGCATCCATGTAGTAGTAAAAAAACAATCTTCACGGTTTATATGTGGTTTCACAGATAATAGATATCCGTGATCCACATATAAATCCTTGGGAAGATTGTTTTTTCATGTACATTTCATTATATTGTTAACCAATAACTAATCTTATTGATTTCAACCCTTTATACGTCCAGATTAAGAAATGTAATTCATATATTTATAGAGAATAATTATAATGTAATACTTACAGAAGTACTACCAGAAACTGCAGTAGCTTTCTTATCTGTACCAGCAACAGCTACAGTGAATGACTTATCTGTCGCAGCATAAGAAACTTCGATTACATTACCGTTACGAGTAGCTGTGATATCTGTGAGTTTGTTTGCTTCACTGTCATAAATCGTAGCAGTAGCAGTTTTACCATCTTCAAGATTGTAGATAGTAGCTTCTGCGTTGTTAAGGTAATCATAAACCACGTTATTCGTAGCAAATTCACCGAAAGTAACGATTGAGTTTGGTCTAGCAAGGATTGGCATCTCGAAGTAATTACATGTTCTTGTGTAATATCTGCCACCTTCATATACATCGTTAGTTATGATATCATACCAAGTTCCCTCTGGTACATAGAACTCAGCAATTCCTTCTTCGTTCATAACTGGAGCGATTAGAAGGTTATCACCTAACATGTACTGTGCATCAAGATATTTACATGCAGGATCATTAGAGAATGCTATAACCATAGAACGCATCATTGGCACACCAACTTCGTGAGTTTTGATTGCTTGTGACCATAAGTATGGCATTAATTTACCTTTTAATTTGGTGTAGAAACGAAGTACGTCACATGATTCTTCATCAAAGCTCCATGGAACACGGTATGAACTTGAACCATGTAAACGGCTATGTGTAGACATAAGACCGAATGCGCACCATCTCTTGTATACATCAGCTGGAGCAGTAGCTTCAAATCCGCCGATATCGTGGCTGAAGAAACCAAATCCAGTTGAGCATAGAGAAAGTCCACCACGAACTGTTTCTGCCATAGCTGAGTATTCAGCGTAGCAGTCACCACCCCAGTGTACAGGGAATTTTTGTCCGCCAACAGTTGCACTTCTTGCGAATAGACAAGCTTTATCTTTTCCGTAGAACTCTTCTAATGCTTCGAATACACATTTATTGTAAAGGTAAGTGTAGTAGTTATGCATCTTAACAGGGTCCATACCGTTATAATATTTACACTTTGTTGGAATTCTTTCACCAAAGTCTGTTTTGATGTTGTTAACACCCATTTCGAATAATTGTTTTAATAATCCTTTGTACCAATCCCATGCTTCTGGATTTGTGAAGTCAACGATTGCCATTCCTGGTTGCCAGAAATCAGTTTGGAATACGCTACCATCAAGGTTTTTGATGAAGTAACCCTTTTCTTTACCAATATCAAATAACTTAGAACGTTGGCCAACATATGAGTTAATCCATACACATACTTCTAAACCTTTATCGTGAAGTCTCTTAAGCATTGCTGGTGGATTAGGGAATTGTCTTGTATCCCATTCGAAGTTACACCATTCGAATTCTTTCATCCAGAAGCAGTCAAAGTGGAATACTTGAAGAGGAATATCTCTATCTGCCATTCCATCGATGAAAGAGTTGATAGTTTCTTCGTCATAATTAGTTGTAAATGAAGTAGATAACCATAAACCGAATGAATATGCTGGTGGAAGTGCTGGCTTACCAGTTAAGTTTGTGTAGTTCTTTAATACATCTTCAAGGTTTTCTCCACCGATTACGAAATATTCTAATTCTTCACCAGGTACAGTGAAAGTAACACGAGATACCGTATCAGACATTACTTCAAAGGATACTTTATCAGAACTGTTTACTAATACACCATAGCTCTTTGAAGAGATATAGAAAGGAATATTCTTGTATCCTTGATCTGTACAAGTTCCGCCGTCGCTGTTCCAGATTTCAACGTTTTGACCGTTTTTAACGAATGGAGTGAATTTTTCGCCGAAACCATAGATGCATTCGCCGATATCTGTCTTTAATTGTTCTCTTACATAAGTAGCGTTATCAGTAACTGGGTAGTCGAAGAAATCATTTTCTTTGTTTAATTCTTTCTTAGCATCTACGCTGAATTGTTTTTCTGTAATGTAAGAAGTAGCTCTCCATGTATTACCAGTTAAATGTCTGTCCTTATAGTAGAATTGTACATCCCAAGAGTTTTTAGCTATTACTACCTTTGTATTACCAGAGATCATCTCAATATATTCATCTGTATCATTAATTACTGGTTTGAAGTTAGCGTCTTCATTTAATTCATAATGAGGTGAGTTATCAAGACCACCCTTATAATGAACCGTACTTACCTTAATGGTATCTTCACAAGTTGAAGAGTAAGTAATTTCAAGGTTTGGACCTTGAAGAGTCATACCACGGTTTTCGATTACAGCAGATGTTACTAGAACAGTAATGCTGTTTTGTGTAGTTGTAATTTCATAAGGTTGAGATGCGAATTTTACATCGTAACCTTTTTGTGTAACCCAGAATCCGTTAGCGAATTTCATAGAATTATATCCTCCTTATAGATGAATGTATATTTTTGTGTATTCAATCTCTGTTGGTGTTTTTTGTATTTACTTTATGTTGATATAATAGTATTATATTATTATTAGAATGAATAATATTTAACTAAATAAATAATTTATAACATTATTTTGATAATATCATAATTGGAAAAGTGAATTGTAAGAAAAGGACAGAGTAGTAATTGCAATTTGTAGTATACAACCTTAAACAGGGATTATACACGAAAAAGAGATACGCAATTGTCTACAGGTATTATACAAGTGGAGACTCTAGATAAAATATTGAAAAAAAGAAAGCAGGAGGTGAGAGGATGGATGCAATCCCAAAGAGTAGAATAAAAGCCCAAGATAAAGCCAAAGATTATGAAGAGAAGATTAGTCATGGTACGGCGGAAATACCCATTGCATTGCATAAACTAGAATATCCCAAGGGCACGCAGAATGTATTCTATTTGCATTGGCATAGAGAGATAGAGATATTAGTTGTAACTAGGGGAATAATCGAGATACAAGTAGAAGAAACAAAATACGTACTTGAGAAAGGAGATTGCATCTTCATTAATTCTAATATGTACCATAGTGCAAGGGCAGTAAATACAGATGGTTGTGCGTTCTATGCAGTGGTATTCTCTTATGAGTTCTTGCAAAATGACCTACATACGCATTTTAGCAAGCATTATATACGACCAGTTCTAAAAGGTAAGTTATTGTTTACGCCAGTGATTCGTAGAGATAACGGATGGCAATCAAAGATTCTTGACTGGCTTGATGAAATCAATGAACTGGATCATCTAAAACTGCTGGATAGCGAATTAATGCTGAAGACACGTATGTATGCAATCTGGGAGCTGTACTATAAACATGGGAAGTTAAATGATGTTATGGAAGATGATAATTCCCTGAATCAAGAAAGAATTAAACCTGTTCTTGCATATATTGAAGAGAATTATTCCTATGAGGTGACGTTATCAGAATTAGCTGCATTGATCCCTATGAGTGAAGGTCAGTTTTGTAGAGTATTTCGTCAAACGATGAATCGAACTCCAATGCAATATATAATGCGTTATCGTGTTATGCAGAGTTGTCATCTTCTTACGGAGACCAACAAGAAGATTGCGGAGATTGCTAATCTGTCTGGATTTAATAATATCAGTTATTACAACAAGGTGTTTCTTAGTATAGTAGGATGTACACCAAAACAGTATCGAAATTCTAATTTCTAGTTAGTAGGATATAAGGGGTGGAACCTTTTTCTGTTATATGTCGTCTAATCTATGGAAGTAACTATTACGTAAAATAGAATAAAACATAGGAAAGGGGTATTACTATGATTAAGGTTAATAAGCTTTATGTAAAGAGGATTGTATCTATAATTGCTATGACAGGAGTTATATTCTCTACGACAGGATGTTCTAACAAGATTAAGAGTGCGAATTTAATGAAGAATGTGAAAGCAAGTGTTGTTGAGAAAAAAGAGCTTGATGAAAATTTTATCAAACAAACAGCAAATTTTTCAGTGAAGTTGTTTCAAAAATCGACAAAGGAGAATGAGAGTTCAATGATTTCTCCTGTTTCTGTTATGATGGCGTTATCTATGACGGCAATTGGAGCGGATACTGGTACGAAAAAAGAGATGGAGCAACTATTGGCTGGTGGTGGGTCTATTGATGAGTTGAATGAATATTTATATGCTTATAAAAATCAATTACCATCAGACTCAGATAATAGATTAAGTCTAGCCAATGCAATATGGTTTCGAGACGATAAAGATCAATTAAAGGTAGAGCCTGATTTTCTACAGAAGAATGCAAATTATTATGGGGCAGAAGCTTATGAATCGCCTTTTGATAAAACAACAGTAGATGATATTAATCAATGGGTAAAAGATCATACAGATGGTATGATTGACAATATGGTAGATAGGATTAATAAGGATTCAATTATGTATCTGCTTAATGCAGTAGTTTTTGATGCAAAATGGGAAAACCCATACACGAAAAATGATGTTAATAGTGGAGAATTTACTGCCTGGGACGGAACAATACGAAGTGTAGATATGATGACTTCAGATGAGAGTATGTATCTTGATGATGGGACTGCTACGGGAATTATTAAAAATTATAAAGGTGGGCAATATAGTTTTGTAGCATTGTTGCCAAATGAAGGAACCAATGTGAATGATTATCTAGAATCCTTAACAGGAGAACATTTACTTTCTATTATTGAAAATGCACAATCAACTACGGTAATAACAAGGATTCCTAAATTTAGCCATAATTACACAATAAAGATGAATGATGCATTAATAGAACTTGGGTTACAGACTGCCTTTGATTCAGATGCAGCAGACTTTTCAAAGTTAGGAAGTTCATCTGATGGAAACATCTATATAGGTGAGGTTCTACATAAGTCATATATCTCAGTTGATGAACTGGGAACGAAAGCTGGAGCTGTCACAAAAGTTGAGATGGTAACAGAGTCTGCTATGGTAACAGGATATGAGGTTTTTTTGAATCGACCTTATGTTTATGCGATTATTGATAATAACACAAAGTTGCCATTATTCTTAGGAACGGTAATGGACATTAATTAGATTATGTTAAGTATTGAAAGGGGTTTGGAATGATAAGAAAAACAAGTAGTATATTACTTATTATAGGGCTAATTGTGATTAGTATCTCTGGCTGTACGGAAGAGAAAAATCCATCATCGGAGAAATTAAATGGGCAAGAGGATCAGAGAACAGTAGCTGCAAACGAAGAAGAAATAGAAGAGGAACATCAACAAGATAACGTAGATGGGGATCTTGCAGGACAAGAGATATCCTTTATAAATGCTACCGGTAATACATTAGAGACTAGGATTCAAACACCAGAAGGGTATACTAGAATAGAGGCTACTGATAACAGTTTCGGTGACTATCTACGTAATTTTACCCTTAAGGAAGATGGTTCCCCTGTTTTATTGTATGATGGAAGAGAAAAGGGAAATCAATCAGCGCATATAGCGGTTTTTGATATGAGGCTCTCGAATAAAGATTTGCAACAATGTGCAGATTCTATTATCCGTATGTATGCAGAATATTATTATGCAAATAAACAGTATGACAAAATCAAATTTCATTTTGTGAGTGGATTTTTGTGTGAATATGAAAAGTGGCAGAATGGGTACCGCGTTAAGGTAGATGGAAATAATGTTAGCTGGCAAAAAACCAAAGGATACGATGATTCTTACGAAACATTTGAAAAGTATCTGGATACGGTGTTCTCCTATGCAAGTACACTTTCTTTAGACAAGGAGTCTTCAAAGATTGATATAGCTGATTTACAGATTGGTGATATCTTCTTAAAGGGGGGAAGCCCAGGGCATGTCGTTATGGTTGTAGATATCTGTGAGAATCAACTAGGGGAAAAAGCATTTTTATTAGCGCAAGGGTTTATGCCAGCGCAGGAGTTTCATGTTTTGAATAATCCATCTTCTGAAAGTGACCCTTGGTATTATGTGAATGAAGTGAAGTATCCTTTTCGAACGAGTGAGTACTCATTTGATGAGGGAAGTTTGAAAAGGTTGGAGTATTAATTTTGTGGTTTGGTATAGCCTTTGCAACGATAGCTTAAAAACTCGAATATGGACAGTGAGAAGAGTTCCGTAATGCCTATGTTTGATAAAATATGAGGGGAGTATATATTGTATGAAATATCTTGTGATTAATGGGAGTCCACATAAGGGAAATACATGGAGGCTAGTTGAATATGCGGTTTCTTATGTTAGAGAACACGATAAAAGTGCTGAGTTCAAAGAGTTTCAATTAATGGATTTGAATCTTCCTTTTTGTACTGGGTGTAGTAATTGTTTCCGAAAAGGAATGGAATTATGCCCACACTATGAGAAGGTAGGGGTAATATATAATGCACTTGAATGGGCAGATGGATTAATTCTATGTAGCACGACATTTAATGTAAGAGAAACCGCGTTATTAAAGAATCTAATAGATCATTTTTGCTATCTAATGCATCGACCACATTTCTTCACGAAAAAGGCACTCTTTATTACATCTGTTGGAGGAGTAGGAGCAAAAGGTGCTGTAAAGAGTGTAGAGGGAAGTCTAAGGGCAATTGGATTCAATCGGTGTTATTCTTATAAAGCAAGGACCGTTAGTTGGAATGCGTATAATCCAAATGAAAAGGTACAGAGTCAACTTAGGAAAGTTAGTAAGAAGTTCAGTAAAGATGTTATGGAAAAGAAAATGCATTGTCCGAAATCAAACATTTTAATTCCCTACAATTTGTTTCGTGGAATGTGTAGATACTATGCTCCAGGTACAGAATATGAATCCGCTGATGGAGTCTATTGGTTGGATAAAAGTCGTTCAACAAGAGTTTATGATAAGGAGGTACCTTTGCATCTCTATCAAAGAGTACTAGGTGGTATATTCTACTTAATCGGTAAAACAGCAGGGAAAAAGATGATTGTTACATATAAAAAATAATATTATAATTGTATTGACCTTCATCTTAGGCTAAATATTTCACTAATGTTGATGAAGTAGAAGAAATACTAGAATCATATGGATATGTTACAAAACATGTGCAGATTGACGAGCTGATATGGATGATTGTTGGAAGTAAAGTATAATTGGAGGTACTGATATGAAAATTGCAATAGTTTATAGAAGTATAACAGGAAATACGAAATTAATTGCAGAAGCGATAAAAGAAGAATTAAAAGATAAAGAGGTCGTGTATTTTGGAGAACCTACGGAATCCATAGATGCAGATTTTATCTTTTTGGGATCTTGGACAGATAAGGGAATGTGCTGCAAGGAAATTAGAGACTTTTGTCAAACGTTAAGTAATAAGAAAATCGCTTATTTTGGAACAGCAGGTTTTGGTGGCTCAGAAGAGTATTATAAGTCCCTTTATAATAGAGTTAAAGAAATCATACCATCAAACAACACTGTTGTGGATTATTTCTTCTGCCAAGGTAAAATGCCAATGGCTGTTAGAGATAGATATATTAAACTAATAACTGAACATCCAGAGGATTCGAATTTAAAAGTTAGTATCGAGAATTTTGATAAAGCGTTGTCCCACCCAGATACTACGGATTTGGAGAATGCGAAGTTATGGTCGCGTAAATTAACTAAATAAAATATTAATAAGAGTCAATTATTTATTCTATAGGATGGTCTTATTATCATCAAAGGTATGCCTTCCTATAGAATAAAACATGAGGATGTTGCAAAATATAATTAAAATGTGTATTTTGCAACATCCTTATGTTTGTCCATACATATGCAATATGTTTTTGGCACCATTAACTAAATCAGCTTGAAGATCTCTTGGAGCTAATAATTCTACCTTATCACCAAAGCTAAACAGCCAATTTAATACATGTTCTCTGTTTGAAAAATCAAATTTTAAGAGAAGACGTCCATCTTCTTGAGGAATAAGAGAATCTGGACCATACTCATCAATCAAGCGCCATTTAACACAAGGATCAAAGAGTGCAGTTATTTTATAAGATAATGGTCCAAATGGCTCAGGCAGAACAGGAAGTTCAGGAAGTGTCCTAGGTTCATATTCTTGATGTAGGTTCTCTAGCATAAGGATTCTATGTAATTTATATAATCTAAAGTCTCTGTTCTGTAGACAATATCCCCAAACATACCAAGAAGACCATTGAAAGATCAAAAGATACGGTTCAATTCGTTTAACATTTTCTCCTCTTGGAGAGCAATAGGTAAAGGAAATCAATTCTCTTTGATCAATCGCCTTCTTAATTAATTCCATCTTAGGAGCAAGCGAAGATTTGTGCCAAGAGGAGAGATTAATCAAAACAGAATTGTTGAGAGCAAGATTAGTAGTACTTTCAACCGATAATTTATTCATTAGTTGTTGATACTGATTTGATCCACTAACAGAATCAAGGCTTTGAAGTCCAGTAAGAATTGCCTTCATATCGGCAGAGCTTAATAAGGTTCGATCAAATCGATAACCCTCCATTATTGAAATTCCACCATTTTGCCCTTTAGTTGTAACTAACGGAATACCTGCCTTACAAAGGTCTTCAATATCACGATTAATTGTACGTCTGGACACTTCGAATTTATCAGCCAGATATGGTGCTGTAACTTTATCTTGTTGTAATAAGATAGATAGAATACCGATTAAACGGTCGATTTTCATGGTCGAGTTCCTTTCTACCAATTATGATAATTGATTTGTGGGCTTCCATTATTTTATCATCTGAAAGGTACCTAAGTCTAGTATCACGAATAGTGAATTTGAATTAAAAATTAAAGCCTAAAATTTAATACACTTACCAACTTTATCACGCAGTGCAAGTAACATACCAACATATTTGTTATGATATTGAGCATGTTAATAGTAAAGGGACGGAGTCAAAATAGCGCCGTCAACTTAACTGGAATATCAAATTTTGAACTGCTTTTTGCCTTTTCAAAAGGAGGTTATGATGGTAAGAATAAATAATAATTTTATTAAGTATATTCTTCTATTTTTTGTAGGAGGTTATGCATATTGTGGTATTGAAATTTTATCAAGAGGTTATTCCCATGTTTCAATGTTAATTGCCGGAGGAGTTTGCTTTATATTAATAGGTTTACTGAATGAAAAATATCCTTATCGAATGTCATTTGTTAGTCAAATGGTAGTTTCATCTGTTATAATAACAGGAGTAGAATTTATAACTGGTTTAATTGTTAATGTGTGGTTGGGATTGCATGTATGGGATTATTCGAGTCAACCATATAATGTATTAGGACAAATCTGTTTATTATATGCTTTTATCTGGTTTTTCTTATCACCGTTGGCAATTATAGCGGATGATTATCTTCGTTATTGGCTTATGGGTGAGAGAAAACCTAGGTATCATTTTTGGTAGCTGTTTTTGATTTTGTTATGTGGAGAAGATATCTTGCATGTATACAGTCATGACGTTTCGCAAACGCTTATAAAACATTTTAAGCAATTGCGAAACTTTTCTCCATGTTGTGAATCAGGTTCGACTATAACATTTTTATTTGAAAGGAGCTCAATTTGGAGTACTTATATGATAAATTAATTAAATATAGAGAAGAAGATGTCTATCCTATGCATATGCCTGGTCATAAGCGTAATCTAGAATTAATGGATATGGTAAATCCTTATGCCATTGATATAACGGAAATCGATGGATTTGATAATCTTCATGATGCAGAAGAAATCCTGCTTGATAATATGGAGGAAGCTGCACAGTTATATCATGCGGAGCATACACATTATTTAATTAATGGAAGTACGAGTGGATTGCTTGTATCTATTGCAGCGTGTACCAAGAAGGGGGATACCGTCCTTGTGGTAAGGAATTGCCACAAGGCTGTCTATCATGCCATTTTCTTGAATGAGTTAGTTCCAATCTACTTATATCCAGAAGTGGATGACGACTATGGAATTCATAAGGGAATTACGCCTGAGCAAGTTAAGAAGGAATTAGAAGAAAATCCTGATATTAAGATGGTGCTACTTACATCACCAACTTATGAAGGTATCGTTTCTGATATTAGAGAGATTGCTAGTGTAGTCCATTCTTATAATATTCCACTGATTGTAGATGAAGCACATGGAGCACATCTTGGGTTTAGCAAGGATTTCCCTGAGAATTCCGTAACCTGTGGGGCGGATCTGGTTATTCACAGTGTTCACAAAACACTACCAGCATTTACCCAGACGGCACTATTACATAGTAATGGAAGTTTAGTGGATTATGATAAAATAAAGATGTATCTGCAGATTTATCAGACAAGCAGTCCTTCCTATGTGTTGATGTCCGGGATAAGTAATTGTATCCGTATCATAAAGGAACAAGGAAGGCAATTATTCGAAGAATATTATCGAAATTTAAGAGAATTCTATCTAGCATGTAATATACTGAAACATATAGAAGTCTATCAACCAATAAAATTACAAGAAGAGAAACGTCCATTCGCATTTGATCCTTCTAAAATCTTGATCTTTACGCATCATAGTTCTATAAATGGTGTCGAATTGTATGAGATGCTTTTAAATCGTTATCAAATTCAATGTGAGATGGTTTCTAAGAATTATGTATTGGCTATGACTAGTTTAGCTGATACGAAAGAGGGATTCAATCGGCTACTGGAGGCGCTCTTAGATATTGATAGGAATATATCAAGAGAGAATAAACAAGCGCAAACCTCCCTGTTTTTTGTAACGGATTTAAGGCTTGCCTTAACACCATATGAAGCTTATAATCTTAGAAAAGAAAGTATAAACTTAGATGAAAGTATCGGTAATATAGCAGCCGAATATATCTATCTATATCCACCAGGAATTCCACTTGTAGTTCCAGGAGAAGAGATAACAAAAGAGATTATTAGTAGAATCAAAGAGTATAAGAAGGCAGGATTGCATATAAAAGGTATGAAAGATCGTGATAATGCGACGATTCTTGTAGTAGGAGAAGAATAATATGGGTAAGATATATGTAGTTATTGGAAAAAGTGCTTCGGGAAAAGATTCGATTTTCAAGCACTTGCGAGAAGATGAGACACTTAAGTTGAAGACAGTAGTAGGATATACAACTAGACCAATCCGCATTGGTGAGCAAGATGGTGTTGAATACTTTTTTGTAAGTGATGATAGATTCGAATGCTTAAAGGTAGAAGGAAAGATTATTGAATATCGTACGTATCAGACAATCAACGGTCCTTGGAATTACTTTACCGTTAATGATGGGCAGATTGAACTTGAAAAATCGGATTATTTGTTCATTAATACTCTTGAAGCGTATAATCAGATTAGAAAATACTTTGGAGAAGACAAAGTTATACCGATATATATAGAAGTAGAAGATGGTGAACGTTTAAGTAGAGCACTTAAGCGTGAGAAGAAACAATTAACTCCAAACTATGCTGAATTATGCAGAAGATTTCTTGCAGATAGTGAGGATTTTTCAGAAGAGGAACTTAGAGAGAGCGGAATAGAGAGAAGATTTAAGAATAACGATATTCAAGAATGTATTGAAGAGATCAAAAAGTATATTAATAACGACCAAAAGAATGAAAAACTTTAGTGTAATAATGTATATATTTATGGTATAATGTAACTTATGAAAGTAGCGAAGCTACTTTTAGGGCTTACACGAAGTGAAAGACCGCAGCTCCGAAGGAGCCATAAGTTAACGAGGGAAAGCACAGAGTGATTTCTCGAGTTTACTGGACCTTAAGGAAAAGCAAAATATGAAAGTAGCGAAGCTACATTTATAAGTTACTAGTAATTGATTTTTAAACTGCGTCAGGGGGGATAAGAGTGGACATTAAAGTAAATCAAATGCAAAATGTAAATCAAGTAGAGACAAGAAACCAGATTACCGAGAATGATGGTTCTTTTAAATTTACATTGATTAGTAATATAGAGGAGCAAGATTTGCAGTCTCGCTTAAACTTCATGATGAAAGAAATTATACAGCATGGAAACAAATTGGCCAAGCACATGGACATTCGTGACATGAAGAAGTATCGACAATTGATTAAAGAATTCATGAATGAAGTTGTTAATCGATCACATAAATTCAGTCGTGAGAATTTCCTTGATAAAAGAGGGAGACATCGTGTCTATGGTATGGTTAAACTTGTGGACAAAACGTTAGATGAACTAGCCACAGAATTAATTAAAGATGAAACAGATCACATTAGTATTCTTAATAAGATAGATGAGATAAAAGGTTTATTACTGGACATATTGGCTTAGTAAGATTAATAAAGGTTACTATGAGGCAACACTAAACAGTAACGAATAGCGGCAGATTGGAGTAGGGATGATGTACGATTTTGGTAGTATTGTTGGACACGAACAGATTATTGAACATTTACAAAGTGCTATTAAGATGGGGAAGGTTTCGCATGCATATATCATTAATGGTGAGAAAGGCATGGGAAAAAAGACCATTGCGTATACCTTTGCAAAGACGTTACAATGTGGAGAGGCTGCAACGAATTCATGTAATACGTGCAAATCCTGTTTACAGGTAGAGTCAGGCAATCACCCCGATGTTATTTCGGTAACTCATGAGAAGCTAAGCATCGGTGTTGATGATATTCGTGTGCAAGTAAACGGAGATATAGCAATCAAGCCTTATAGTGGTCCATATAAGATCTATATCATTGATGATGCAGACAAGATGACAGAACAGGCACAGAATGCACTACTTAAAACAATAGAAGAACCACCTGCATATGCTATCATTATCCTACTTACCACCAATAGTAGTAAACTACTACCAACAATTTTATCTCGGTGTGTAATGTTGAATTTAAAACCTGTATCTTCAGATGCAATTAAAGAGAATCTAATGAAGGAATATAACGTTCCTGATTATATGGCTAGTATGAGTGCAACATTCTCACAAGGTATCTTAGGACGAGCAATCAAGTATGCATCTTCCGAAGAATTTACACAGTCAAAAGAAGAAGTACTCCATCTATTAAAATACATCGATGATATGGAATTGTACGAGATTATGGAAGCAATTAAGAAATTGTCAACGCATAAGCTTGAAATTAATGATTATCTAGATTTAATGATATTATGGTACAGAGATATTCTTATGTTCAAGGTAACAAAGAATCCAAATCTCTTACTGTTTAAAGAGGAATATAAGTTTATATCAGAACAAGCAAGAAAGAAAGACTATGAAGGTATTGAGAATATCATCAATGCGATGAATAAAGCGAAGATCCGTTTAAATGCGAATGTAAACTTCGATACCGTTATGGAACTTATGTTGCTTACACTAAAAGAGAATTAAAGGAGAGGCATATGATCGTTATAGGAGTTCGCTTTAGAAAAGCGGGGAAAATCTATTTCTTTGATCCAGCAGGGCTTACAATAGAGCAAGGTAATAATGTAATTGTAGAAACAGCCAGAGGCGTAGAATACGGATCAGTTGTAATTGGTCCTAGAGATGTTGAAGAAAGTAAGATTGTTCAACCATTAAAGGCAGTTATACGAATTGCAACACCAGAAGATGATGAGATAGAAAGTAAGAATAGACAAAAAGAAAAAGATGCTTTTGGAATCTGCCTAGAGAAGATAAAGAAGCATGGTTTAGAGATGAAGTTGATTGATTCCGAGTATACTTTTGACAACAATAAAGTATTATTCTACTTCACCGCAGATGGAAGAATTGACTTTAGAGAATTAGTTAAGGATTTGGCCAGTGTATTCAAAACAAGAATTGAATTACGTCAAATTGGTGTTAGAGATGAAACTAAGATTGTAGGGGGAATTGGTATCTGTGGTAGAGCGCTTTGTTGCCATACGTACCTATCAGAATTCGCTCCTGTATCAATTAAGATGGCAAAAGAACAAAATCTTTCATTAAATCCAACTAAGATTTCTGGTGTATGTGGAAGACTAATGTGTTGCCTTAAGAATGAAGAAGAAGCTTATGAAGAGGCAAATAGCAAACTTCCTAACCTAGGTGATTTTGTTACAACTAACGATGGTCTGAAAGGTGAAGTACAAAGTGTAAATGTACTAAAACAAATTGTCCGTGTAATCGTTACTCTCGAGAATGATGAAAAAGAAGCGAGAGATTACAAGGTTGATGATCTAAGATTCAAACCACGTAAGAAAAAAGAAAAGATTGCCATTGATGATGAATTAAGAGCATTAGAGTTGCTTGAGAAAAAGGAAGGAAAGTCCCTCTTAGATGATGAATAAGGAACAGTTACTACCAGATGAACGAATCGATGAGTTACATCGAAATGGATATCAAATTATTCAAAATCCAAATAAATTTTGTTTTGGAATGGATGCCGTTTTGCTGTCTGGGTTTGCGAAAGTAAAGCAGAATGAGACATGCCTCGATCTTGGTACGGGCACAGGCATAATTCCAATATTATTAGAAGCTAAGACTCTGGGCAAACAATTTGTTGGTCTAGAGATACAAGAAGAGAGCGCTTCCATGGCAAGAAGAAGTGTTCTCCTCAATAAACAAGAAGAAAAAGTTCAGATTGTAACTGGTGATATCAAGGAAGCATCTTCGATTTTCGGAGCTGCTTCCTTTGATGTGGTTACGTCTAATCCACCATATATGACCAATCAACATGGATTACAAAATCCAGATCTGCCAAAAGCAATTGCTAGACATGAAGTGCTATGTACACTAGAAGATGTAGTAAGAGAAGCAGCAAAAGTGCTAAAGCCGAATGGACGCTTCTATATGGTGCATAGACCCTTTCGCTTGGTTGAGATTATATCTTGCATGACCAAATATAAACTAGAACCAAAACGAATGAAATTAGTATATCCCTATGTGGATAAGGAACCCAATATGGTATTAATTGAAGCAATTAAAGGTGCGAAATCTATGGTAAAAGTGGAAGCACCGCTAATTGTTTATAAAGAACCGAATGTGTATACAGACGAGATTTATGATATATATGGGTATTAAAAGATTCAATTAAGATTGTTATTAATAAACTCTTAATATGTAAAAGTCTAAACAATTGCGAAACTCTCAAAATATTAAAGTGCTTCTTAGCTGACGTACTATAGCTAAGAAACGATAGCGTAGCACCTATAGTACTTCTTAGTGTGTACTTAATAACTTAGGAAGGCGAGGCATGGACGCCGAGCCAGCCTGAGCTGAGGCAGGATGCCGAATTGAGGGCGTTTCCGCATCTATTGTATAAGCGTTGTACACACATAGAAGTACTTAGGTGCGTAGCGTGTTTCGTGTTATAGTACGTCAATTAAGAAGCTTTGAAGACATATATGAGTTTCGCGTTAAGTAATCAATTGAAAGGAGAACTTTATACATGTCAGGAACACTATATTTGTGTGCGACTCCAATTGGTAATTTGGAGGACATTACATTCCGTGTAATTCGTACACTGAAAGAAGTAGATTTGATTGCGGCAGAAGATACTAGGCACAGTATTAAACTGCTGAATCATTTTGAGATAAAGACTCCCATGACGAGTTATCATGAGTTCAATAAGATAGATAAAGCGAGATACCTGGTAAATCAATTACTTGAAGGTGTGAATATAGCAATAATTACAGATGCAGGCACTCCGGGTATCTCTGATCCTGGTGAAGAATTAGTACGCCAAGCGCATGAGGCTGGAATTACTGTTACTTCATTACCAGGCCCAGCAGCCTGTATAACAGCCCTGACGATGTCTGGATTATCAACTAGAAGATTTGCCTTCGAGGCGTTTTTACCATCAGATAAAAAGGAAAGACAGATTATATTACAAGAACTACAAAAAGAAACCAGAACAACGATCCTCTATGAAGCACCACATCGACTATTACGCACGCTTAGAGAGCTATTAGAGACATTGGGGAACCGAAGGGTAACAATATGTAGAGAGTTAACTAAAAAATACGAGACGGCATTTTTAACAACACTAGAAGATGCCATAGCACATTATGAGGTACAAGAACCAAAAGGTGAATGTGTTATTGTAATGGAAGGGATTAGCCACCAACAGATCGCAGAGGAAAAACAAAAAGAATGGGAAGAAATGACTATCCAGGAGCATATGGAAGTCTATCTACAGCAGGGGATAGATAAGAAAGAAGCTATGAAATTAGTTGCAAAGGATCGTGGAGTACCAAAGAGAAATATCTATCAGCAATTAATATAAAAAAGAACCGATACGATTGGGAGAAAGTATCGGTTCTTTTTCATTGCTCGCTGAGGAACATAATCTCAATTTTCATCTATAAGCTTGGGAGTTGCTTATCTAATACGTAGTGTATTATTCGATGATTCCTGCTAATTTAGCAAGTTGAGAAATTGATTCTTTAGAAACTTTCTTTCCGCAGAAGTCAAATAACTCGTTTTTGTCGCCAGTGAAGATATCAGTTGGCTCGTATTTTTGAAGAATGATTCTGTCTTCTTCAACGAAGATTTCTAGTGGATCTCTTTCGCTTACTCCTAGAGTTCTTCTAAGTTCGATTGGAAGTGTGATACGACCAAGTTCGTCAAGTTTTCTTACTATTCCCGTACTTTTCATAATTAATTCTCTCCTTTACTTTTCTCGTTGACAATAGAAAAAATGTGGCTCTACTGTATGTTACAACAAGTATTTCTGTCTGTTGATAAAGTTATTTGCACCCCCGAAATATGTAATATTTTCCTTGTTCATGGAAAAATATATAGGATACTAATATAAAATAACACACCACCTAGATAATGTCAATTCATATTATTATCAAATTATAGCACAAATTTAATATGTAAAATTATAGAAAAACAAAAAAATAAAAAAAATTACCAATAATGATTTATACAAAATAAGTAAAATTTTAGAGAATCGTTAATTGTCATGCGTTTACACACAACAATTTAGTAAAATAAAGTAATAAATTGTTTTATAATAGTTGTATCAATTGAAGCAAAATTTACACACAATTATTTGCAGATTTAATAAAATTTTAATTTTTAGATGAAAAATATGCTATGGAATAAAAAATGGAATCTTATAATATATTAAATATAATCAAACATATATACATAAATTTTGTTTTCAAGAAGTATATAGCTTGCGAAAAGGTAACACTTTTTGTAGGCTTTTGAAACAATTTGGATAAGGAGGATACTTGTTAAATTATATTTGGGGATTTTTAATTATAGCGGGAATTGTTGTTGGTGTTTTTACAGGAAATATAGGGAATGTTAGTGAGGCTGCGCTAAGTTCAAGCAAGGAAGCGGTTACTCTTTGCATAACAATGCTTGGGATCATGGCCCTTTGGACTGGAATTATGCAGATTGCTCGTGCAACAGGGTTGATTGCTACACTCACAAGAGGTTTGCTTCCAATTATACGACTTTTATTTCCTGATTTACCAAAGGGTCACGAAGTTAATGAGTATATTGCTTCTAATATGATTGCTAATATATTAGGGCTTGGTTGGGCAGCGACACCAATGGGGGCTTGTAGAGTTATAATGACTAAATCTGGATACTCTATAGAATAGAGGGAAGGTTATGGAGAATTATTATCAAGAAGCTAAAGTCGTTAAGAGATTTGAAGAGATTGAGGTTTAAAAGTGATAAGAAATATGATATGTTATAAGCAGATAAAAAGAATGTAGAGGGGAGATTAAAATAAGAAAAATACGCATGAATCGAATTAGAAATTTAGATTATATAAAATTAATGAAATACGGCGTGGGAGCCTTGCTGGCATCAGTCATAGCAACTGCAATTAATGTCCAATATAGTTTAGCAGCAGGAATAATAACTCTTTTGACGATACAGGATACCAAGAAGGAGACAGTGACTGTTGCGCTTAAAAGAATAACAATATTTTTTATAATGACAGCTTTATCTGCGATCATATTACCTTCCTATGGATACAATCTAGTTTCGTTTGGAATTATTATGTTTCCATATTTGTTTTTCTGTCTAGTGTTGAATATGAAAGAAGCCATAGCACCTATAGCAGTGCTATGCACGCATTATATTACATCGAAGAGCTGTTCCTTAGAGATGATACTTAACGAATTCTTAATCCTTGTAATTGGTTGTGGTATCGGAATAATCTTAAATCTTTTTATGGTAAATAGTTATAAACAGATTCGAAGTATACAAAGAGAGATTGACGAAATTATTTTAAGTATTATAGGAAGAATGGCAATTAATATTAAAGAAGAAGACAAAAGCAAATATACGGGAAATTGCTTTGAAGAATTGGAAAGCTTATTGGAAAAAATGAGAAAAGAGTCATTAAATTACATGAACAATCATTTTTATGGTACTAATGATTACTTTTATAAATATATGCAGATGAGAACGGAACAATGTTTATTACTTAAAAGGGTATTTGCTGATATTAAGAAACTTGAATATACTACAACACAAGCAGTAAAGCTATCCGAGTACCTATACAAAATCTGTGAAGAATTTGATGAAGCCAATAATGCAGTTAGTTTATTTGAAGCATTGCACAAGTTATCCGACTCCTATAAAGACGAAAAGCTACCTGTGACAAGAAGCGAATTTGAGAATAGAGCAGTTCTTTATAATATATTATCGGAATTGAGGGAATTCGTAGAAATCAAGAAAGAATTCGCAGAAGGACTAACAGAGTCTGAAATAGCAAAATATTGGGGAGGAAAATGAGGTTTTTAAATTTAAAAGAAGAACTAAAACTAAGTTTACTGTAAGGAGCCTTTGTATTATAGATGAGGAATTCATTTATAAAACAAAGGCTCTTTTGTCATCCTCATCTATCGGATTAGGTCTGAGAATAGGAAATGGGACGTGCATAATTTGTCTTTACAATTAATAGATTGGAAAGAATGTAAGTCTTATCAGGAGGGATTTGATGGTATTACCTGAAGAGCTAAAAAGGATGAGCCAGATTGATGTGAAAAGCGTTAATCCAGATGAATTAGTTGATATAAGGGAGGTACAGATTGATAAGAATCTTAATGATGAAGAAAGAATTAAGGATTACATAGAGAAAATAAAAAACCCATATGTATATAAATACGGTAATTACATAGTAAAACTTGAATTCGATAATGAATCAGGAACTACCTTAAATGAACTGCTAGAGGAAATAGCTAAAAAAATAGCAGAGGGGATGACTTTTTAGAATGAAATCCTCAATGAACAAAACGTATTATACAGCTGTGTATCTTCGATTATCCAAAGAGGATAGCGATTTGTCTTTACATGATAATAAGAAAGAAAGTAATAGCATTACCAATCAGAAGTTAATAATCAAAGAATTCCTTAAAGCAATGCCGGAGGTTGAGATATATGACTATTATATTGATGACGGTTATAGTGGTTCTAATTTTGAACGACCAGATTTCAAGCGAATGAGGGAAGATATCTATGAAGGAAAAGTAAATATGGTTATTGTAAAAGACTTTTCTAGATTTGGTAGAGAGTATATCGATACTGGCAGATATATTCAGAAGATTTTTCCAAGACTTGGTATCAGGTTCATATCTGTAATTGATCATTTTGATTCTGATGCAGCAACTGCCAATGATATGCATCTATTGGTGCCAGTTAAGAATTTTGTGAATGATAATTATTGCAGAGATATTTCTCAAAGAGTGAGGACACATCAAGAAGCTATGAGGAAAAACGGTTTATATATTGGAGCCTATGTTGCATATGGATACAAGAAGGATTCTGATGATAAGAATACGATTGTTATAGATGAACAGGCGGCAGATATTGTGAAGAAGATCTTTACATGGCGCTTGAGCGGAATGAATGTATACTCTATTGTTAGGAAACTAAATGAATTAGGAATTCCGTCACCGATGGCATATAAGAGAATGCAGGGCATTAACTTTAAGACGGGGTTTAGTGAAGGCAATCAGACTATGTGGTGCGATTCTACTGTGTATGGAATATTGAAGAATAAGATATATGTTGGGGTATTAGAGCAAGGGAAAAAAAGCAGAATCAGTTATAAGGTAAAGAAAACCGTTAATAAACCCAGAGAAGAATGGGCAGTTATAGAAGATAATCATAATGCAATTATATCAAAAAGTGATTTTAAGAAGGTTGAGCAATTATCAAAAAGAGATACAAAACGCTCGAAAGAGGAAAAGAACGTATATCTATTCTCAGGAATGTTGTTTTGTAAGGATTGTAAGAAGCAGATGACAAGAAGGTGTACAAAATATAAAAGCAAGCAATATGTGTCTTATATTTGTTCGACCTATAATAAGCAACAGGGTTGTACAAGGCATGGTATTAAGGAAGAACAGATAACAGAAATTGTATTGAAGGCACTACAAGAACAGGTTGAATTAGTTGGTAAGCTTAAAAACATGTTAGATATAGCGGTGTTTACTAAGGATCATACCAATGAACTTGCTAATTCAGTAAAAGTGGATTTGATAACATATGATATGCGCATAAAAGAAAAAAAAGATGAGCATAGCCAGTGTTCGGGTATGATATCTTCCTTATATGATGATTTGCAAGAAGGAATTATTAAAGAGGAGGAGTACGTTAACTACCGTAGGATCTATGAAGAAAAGCTACGACTCTTAGACAGTCAAATTATCTCTATAGCGAAAGAAATGGATATGCTTATGGAGAATAAAAAAAAATCAAGAGACTGGATAAGGCAAGTGTGTGATCTAGGCAATCTGACAGAACTTAATAGGCTGATTCTTGTTAGTTTAGTGGATAGGATATATTGTGGTGAAGATAATCAAATCCTTATTAAGTTAGGGTATCAGGATAAGCTATTTCTAGAGGAGGTAATATAATTGGCACGACCTTCTAATAGGGGAATGGAGCGAGCAGACAAGGAGAACATAGGATACTGTAGTAATTATTTCTGCACAGCCATCTATATAAGGTTGTCATATGAGAGTGATTATACAGGCAGTGAATCCATAGAAAATCAGAAAGTATTGTTAAGGGACTATCTGCAAAGACATAAGGAATTCGTGTTGTGCGAACAATTCATCGATGATGGAAAGACAGGTACGAATTTTGAGCGACCTGCTTTTGAACGAATGATGAAAGAGGTTAAAGATGGGTCTATTAACTGTATTGTAGTTAAAGATGTATCCCGCTTTGGTAGAAATTATGTGGAGGTTGGAGACTATATCGAAAGAATATTTCCCTTTCTTGGAGTAAGATTCATCTCTATTAATGATGGATACGATAGTTTTAATCCGGCTTGCGATAAGGATCAGTTACTATTATCCATTAAGAATCTTATGCATGAGATGTATGCAAGAGATGTATCAAAGAAAATATCCAGTTCTATAAGGATAAAGCAAAAGACAGGAGAATTCTATCGAACGGCAATCATTCCATATGGTTATAAAATGGGGGTGTCAGAGTACGAGATAGATGAACAGGCAGCTTCTATTGTAAGAAGAATATTCAACAGTTTCGTTTCAGGTGATACGGTGTATCAGATATGCGCTTTTTTAAATAAAGAAGGAATCGCTACACCAAAAGACTATACTACCAACAAGTCATTATATTCAAAGGAGAGTTCAGATACTTGTTGGCTTGTCTCCACTGTTAATCGGATGCTAATAAATGAGGTGTATATAGGGCATATGGTTCGACATAAAAGAGAGCAAGAGTTCTACAGTAATAAGAAAGCAAGAGCGGTTGAGGAAAAGGACTGGCTGAGAGCCCAATATACCCATCCGGCAATTATAGATAAGATAATCTTTATGGAGGTACAAAAAAAAATCCTGCAAAGAAAATACCAGCAAAAATTTCAGCAAAGTAATAAGACTCCTAGTAAAATAGTGGGTGCCAAACACCGCAAGAAGTATCGTTATGATGAGAATATATTTAAGAATAAGATATTCTGTGGTGAATGTAGGACAGCTATGATAAGAGTAAATGTTGAAACATTTGCTAATACGAATACCCTAATCTATAAGGGATTTTCCTGTGGGTTACATAGAAATTGTATAAGTAAGTGTACTCATAAAGAGACGATAGAAGAAGACGTATTGTGTAACCTGATAAATAGAATTGTTGTAGTTCAAGCTAAGTTGTATCCAGGAATACTCTCATTAATTAGAAGAAATGGGGAAGATAACTTCAATAAAGAGCGTGCTTTAATTACAGCGGATAGAAAAACGATTATCTCTACTATGAAAAAATACGAAGAAACAAGATTGGCTATCTTAGAGGAATATCATCAAGGCAAAATTGACAAGTCCCAAGTAATGATGAGAAGGAGTGAAATACAAAATCTTCTTATACAATGGGAGGAACGGGATAAATTGCTTGAAAGACAGTTGCTACAGGTTGAGAGATTGGAGAAAACATATGTTGATCTGATGTATGCATGGCTTAGGGATACAGAAGATCCGAAGATAACAAAAGAAGTGGTTGCATTATTTGTTGAAAGCATTGATGTGTACTCACAGAAACGAGTTGTAATCAAATTAAAACATATAGATTATGTAAAGGCGATCATCGAATTTGCATGTAAAGGAGGAGAGAATAACGGGAGTATTAGCAATATATTTGAGATTGTCGAAGGAGGATGAGGATATTCTATATGAACAAAAAGAGGAAAGTAATAGTATACGTACACAGAGGCTATTATTGCAGGGCTATATTAGCCAAAGAGATGATCTAAGAGAATATCAGATAATGGAGTATGTAGATGATGGTTATAGTGGGAAGAACTTTGATAGACCGGAGATTAAAAGGTTGTTAAGCGATGTTCGTAACAACAGAATTCATTGTATTATGGTCAAAGATTTTTCAAGATTTGGAAGGGATTACGTGGAGGTTGGCAATTACATAGAGAAGGTATTTCCCTTTATGGGTATCCGATTCATTGCAGTAAATAACCATTTTGATAGTATTACGATGAAAGCTGGAGAGGTACCAGATATGGATTTTTCTTTCCAGAATCTAATCTATGATTACTATAGTGTTGAGAATTCAAGCAAAACAAAAAAGGTGCAAGAAAAAAGAAGGCAAGAAGGTAAATACATGTCGGTCTATGCACCCTATGGATACCTGAAAGATCCACAAGATAATAATCATCTTATAATTGATGAAGAAGCGGCTTTGCATATAAGAGATATCTTTGCGTGGTATCTGGAAGGAAAGACAAAGGCGGAGATTGCAAGGATATTAGATGCAGGCGAGGTTCTTACTCCTGCAGAATATATGACAGCAAAAGGAAGTAATTATAATTGGCGATACAAAGAATCACAAGGTAAGTGGTGTGGGGCTATAATTGGTAGAATATTAAGAAATAGAATATACACAGGAACGCTAGTTAGTGGGAAAACGGAGGCTATAGAAATCGGGGGAAAGCAAGTAAGATATAAAAAGGAAGAGGAGTGGTGTATTACCAGTAATACTCATCAACCGATTATCTCTAAGGAACTTTTTGAAGAAGTTCAGAACTTGGTGATAAATTATAAAGGAAATAAAAGCGATAAAGTTACTAAGAGCAATAAAGCTAACGATTCCCTATTAAAAGGATATTTACGATGTGGAGGTTGCAAACACAAACTTACAAAAAGAAATCGGTTGAAGGTCTCTTTCTATTGTAGATATTATTATGAGCTACATAATGAAAACTGCATTAGAGGTAATGTTTATCAAGATAAAATGTCTGAGGTTATACTAGATACAATTAGAAAACAGGTTCTTCTAGCAGGTAATAGTAATTACCTATTAGAAATGAAACGTCATGTGGAGCAAGCTAGAGAATGTGCATGGAAGAAAAGTAGACGCAAAGTAGAAGATGAAATGGATAAACTAAAACAGGAAAATTTCCGTAAGTATGTATTGTTTCGAACGGGTGAGATGGAGAAAGATCGGTATCTGGCTGGAAAACAGAATAATGAAAAACTATTAAAGAAACTAGAGGAGAGATACATAAAAGATAAGAATAACGCAGATGCTTCACATAATATTCACGAAAGGCAGACATTTTTAGATGTGCTAGAGCCATCGGGAAATATTAAGACACTTACCAAAGATCTTATAGAGGCTTTGATTGAATCAATCGAGGTATATCCAGGGAATCGAGTCGTTATCCGCGTTAAATATAAAGGCATTTGGTCATTAACACCTGACAAGCGGGACTAATGGCAATGAAGGAATTGGCTACATTGAATGATGACAAAGAGCGAGCCAGTTGCGATATGTGTACATTCCTTATAATTAATATCTCTTCCTTGCAGCTAATTCCAGTTAATATTATCGCATATCGAAGCCAATATGGTTCTGTTAGACCAACTGAGATATTGGGTCTTGCAATTGTGGCAACTTTGTTCTCAACGATTGTTGGAGTAGTATTCTCAATCGTTGCAAGAAAGAGAGGTAGAAGATGACATTTCTCTTATATCTATCAGACTATATGATACCGTTTGTGATTTTTTATGTAGTAGGCTATGGCATTCTTACAAAGACAGCAATCTTTGATGAATTCGTAAAAGGTGCAAAAGATGGATTTAAGGTAGTTATTGATATCTTGCCAACATTAATTGGACTCATGGTGGGTATTGGAATTATGCGTGCCTCAGGTGCGTTTGATATGCTAGCCAATCTATTAAAACCTCTTATGGCATTACTGAGATTTCCAGCAGAATTAGTTCCATTAGTAATCGTGAAGATGTTCTCTTCTTCAGCCGCAACGAGTTTGGTATTAGATATCTTCAAACAGTATGGTCCAGACTCCTATCTAGGTACACTTACCTCCTTATTGATGAGTTGTACAGAAACTATTTTTTACACAATGGCAGTTTATTTTATGGCAGCTAAAGTTAAGAAAACTAGATATACCTTAGCAGGTGCCTTGGTAGCAACTTTATCAGGGGTAATAATTAGCACAATTCTTGCTAATCTAATGTGATGTGTAACCGTTAGTCAAAGTGATAAAGAAAAGCTGCACACGGAGTCTACTGTGTGCAGCTAATTTCTTGAGAATATTCAGGTTGACTAACGTGCTGTATTGCGTGTAGAATATAAGTAAATAATTACATATTCAGATTGGAATACAAGGGATTGAGGAGGAATATTTGTGAAGATATCAACAAAAGGTAGATACGCGTTAAGACTTATGCTCGATCTAGCTCTAAATAATACTGGAGAACCAGTTAGAATTAAAGATATAGCTAGTAGACAAGAAATCTCTGATAAGTATTTGGAACAGATTATATCGGTACTTAATAAAGCGGGCTATGTAAGAAGTTTAAGGGGACCACAAGGAGGGTACAAGCTAGCTAGGGATCCAAAAGAATATACAGTGGGTATGATTTTGCGATTAACAGAAGGTAGTCTAGCACCCGTAGCATGTTTAGAAGATGAAGAAAATCTATGTGCAAGACAGGATGAATGCGCAACTTTAATTTTATGGGAAAAGTTATATGATGCGATTAAAGAGGTAGTGGATGGGTATACATTAGCTGATTTAGTAGATTGGCAAATGGAAAAAGTGGACCATTATATTATATAAGTTAGTAATAGCTTTTCACCCTGTATTAGCAATTAGATAAGGACAAGATAGAGGAATTATATGATAATACAAATTGATGGGTCAGATAAGATAATTCATGCAAAAGAAGGTGAAAATCTTCTAGATATATTGAGAGATGAACAAGTTGATATTCCTGCAATATGTGGGGGACGTGGAACTTGTGGCAAATGTAAAGTGCAAATGCTTTCAGGTGAAGTTACGCCAATAACTTCGAAAGAGATGGAGCTTCTTACACCATCAGAAGTAGAGAGTGGCGTGCGGTTTGCATGTCACCTTACTGTACAAAAAGATATGAGAATTCGCTTGTTTGGGAAAACGAAGGAAACAGATAGAAAGAGTAAGTTAATGAAACTTCCTCAGTGGTGTTTAGATACCATTAATACCTATGTAGATAAGCACTCGGAGAATGGTTATGGAGTTGCGTTTGATATTGGGACAACCACAGTAGTTGGTCTTTTGTGGAATATAAGAACAAGCGAATTGATTCACGTAATAGCTAAGACGAATCCTCAAAGAGTGGTTGGCGCAGATGTAATATCTAGAATTCAGTATAGTATGAAATCAGAGGATAATAAAAATCATATCCATCAATTAATTATGGAATGTCTGAATCAAATGTTATACGAATTTGGTAAGATAATGAAAGAACATTCGTTAATAAAACGAGTATGTATAGTCGGTAATACGGCTATGAGTTTAATTGCACAAAATATGGAGGTTAGTCAACTTGTAAAACCACCTTTTCCCAAAGGAATATATAAATCACAACAATGTAGTGGTATAGAAACTGAATTTTCTGTGTCTGATGAGACGATCGTTACTTATCTGCCTGGAATTGGTGGACATATTGGCTCCGATATTACGGCTATGATTGTAGCGACGGATATTAAAAACCATGTAGGAGTAACGCTAGCAATTGATATCGGAACGAATGGTGAGATTGTACTTGCTAAAGATGGGCAATTGGTATCTTGTTCGACAGCAGCGGGTCCTGCTTTCGAAGGTGCTAGCATACGTTTTGGTATGCGTGCAGCGAAAGGAGCAATAGAAGGAGTTGTGATACATGGTTCGGTTGTTGAGTTGCAGATTATTGAAGAGGCAGAAGCGGAAGGTATCTGTGGTTCGGGTTTAATAGATGCCATAGCAGCGATGTTAGACATTGGCGTTATAGATGAAACAGGCCGAATCCTTGATTTGGCGGAAGCTGTGGCAGCTGGAGTTTCTAAAGTGATTGCTACAAGATTGCAAAAGACTCCTAATGGTATGCAATTTGTACTGCAATATCGATACGCAAAAGAACCGATTGTAATCACACAAAGAGATGTGCGTGAAGTTCAACTTGCGAAGGGAGCAATTTCTGCAGGCATGCAAATCCTTATGAGAGAGATGGGAATTACGAGAGACTCCCTTGATCGTATATTTCTAGCGGGCGCTTTTGGTTCCTATCTCAAGATATCTAGTGCAAGAAGAATTGGATTACTGCCTAATGTTTCATTAGAGAAGATTCATTCCGTGGGTAATGCAGCTGGTGTAGGAGCGAGTATGTCAGTACTAGCAAAGCCATATGAGGAGGAATGTCAAGTAATTGCACAAACTACAAGGCAGATAGAACTATCTATGCATGATTCTTTCCAAGAAGAATTCGTTCAATGTATGAATTTTGAAAAAATGAAGAATGAATAAAAATAAGACAACGATTCGATTTGATATTGAATCGTTGTTTTTAATTGCTTATTACTTTTGTTGTTTTTATTGTATAAAACCTATTGACAAAGTATGGAAAGTAGGTTATTATACTAAAAATATCATAGTAATCTTATATGAAAAGTATGTTAATAAACTGACTGGAGAACCAGAGGTTTTAAATAGCAAAGTAAATCAGCTATTTAAAACCTCTTTTTGTTTTTAATAATTAAGTAATAAAAGCAGTTTTATTCTAGGAAAGAAGGTGGGAGTTATATGCTACAAGTTACAAGCAACAATTATCAGAAGATATTATCAAGTTATGATACAATCCATGTGATTGAATTCTATAGCAAATTATGTGGTCATTGTAAGATGCTTCAAAAGGAACTAGAGGAATTATCAAGAGAGTCAGAGGAAGATGTTATTTTTGGAAAGGTAGATATAGAAGAGGAGCTATTCCTTTTTCAAAAATATGATATTAGCTCTGTCCCTACCATCTTATTCATAAAAAATGGTGAGATGAAAGAAAAATTAGTCGGTTATTATCCAAAAATTATTATTAATGAAAACATTAAAAAAATAAAATAAGAAAGTTATTAGGAGGAAAATAATATGGGGCATCCAACAATTTATCCAACAGGGGTTACTTATTATAACAAAGAAAAGGCCTTCAACGGTTATACAATCTATCCATCAGCAAAAGGCGCGTTACTTATTGATATGAATGGAAATGAAGTGCAGTTATGGGCGGGACTTGGCGGTTTTCCTAACAAAATATTACCAGGAGGATATGTATTCGGAACAACAGGTGCTAGAGAATCCAAATATGCTTTTCAAGATGAAAACGACCTAGTACAGGTAGACTGGGAAGGAAACGTTGTTTGGAAATTCGACCAGACAGAATTAATTGCTGATCCAGGTTCTGAGCCAAAGTATATCGCCAGACAACATCATGATTTCCAACGAGAGGGTTCATCGACGGGGTACTATGCACCAAATTCTGAGCCGTATACAGATCACGGAAATACATTGATTTTGACCCATGAAAATATTTATAATCATGATATTTCTGATAAAAGATTAATTGATGACAAGATTATTGAAGTAACCTGGGGAGGAAAAATCATATGGACATGGAAGGCAAACGAGCATTTTCAGGAACTAGGTTTTGATGAGAATGCAAAGAATGTATTGTTTAGAGATCCGGGACTTCGAGGTGATTTAGGTGGTGACTGGATGCACATTAACAGTATTTCAATATTGGGGCCTAATAAATGGTATGAATCGGGAGATGAGCGCTTTCATCCGGATAATATAATTTTTGATGCGAGGAATTCCAATATTCTAGCAATTATTAGTAAAAAGACAGGTGAAATCGTATGGCGTATTGGACCGGATTTCAATGAGAGTGAGGCTACTAAAAAATTAGGTTGGATTATTGGCCAACATCATTTACATATGATACCTAAGGGACTTCCAGGTGAGGGTGATTTGTTAGTTTACGATAACGGTGGAGCTGGTGGTTATGGAGCACCAAATCCAACATCAACATATGGAATTGACAATGCAAAAAGGGATTATTCTAGAGTGTTACAGTTCAATCCAGTCACACTAGAGATTACTTGGCAGTATACGCCACAGGAAGCGGGGGCAATCTTATTCACAGATGGATCCAAGTTTTACAGTCCATATATTAGTTCTGCACAAAGGCTTCCAAACGGAAACACTTTAATTACAGAAGGTTCAGACGGTAGAGTGTTTGAAGTAACACCAGAGCATGAGATTGTGTGGGAATTTATAAACCCATATTACAGAACGTTCTTCGGTAGATTTAATAATAATATGGTTTACCGTGCTTACCGAGTTCCATATGAATGGATTCCTCAATTAGATAAACCAGTAGAGACTTCAATAGAGAAGATAGAGGTATCGACATTCCGTGTTCCAGGTGCATCTATAGGGGAAGGCACTGGTAAGGTTACGGTTGTTGAAGGGGTAGATCCTAACAAAAAAGTTACCACCGGTACAGGAGATGATAAGGATGAACCGCTCAATTTCTGTACAGCTACAGTAACTAAAGACTCATTAGAAAAGGAGTAGATTAATTGCGGAATGAGTATGTCTTATTGCATTACAAAGCGTTTCAAAAATGACTAAGTAGTAACATTATGGGAGGATTGAGAAAATGTATGTTGAACTAAAAAATATAAATAAATCATTTGGAGATTATAGAGCCTCCGATAATGTGTCATTCAGTATAGAAAAGGGAAAACTTATTGGATTGTTGGGACCAAGTGGAAGTGGAAAGACAACTATTCTTAGAATATTGGCGGGACTTGAGAAACAGGATTCTGGAGATGTTTACATTAATGGGAAATTGGTTAATAATCAGCCTTCTAGCAAAAGGGAAATCGGATTTGTGTTTCAAAATTATGGACTTTTTCCATATATGACAGTTTATGATAACATTGCCTATGGTTTGAAGGTACAAAAGAAGAATAAAGATTTCATAAAAACCAGAGTTACGGAGTTACTTAATCTGGTAGGGCTTCCAGGGCTGGAGGGAAGATACCCATCACAGTTATCAGGTGGTCAAAAACAGCGAATTGCTTTTGCAAGGGCATTAGCACCGAATCCACAACTATTATTACTTGATGAGCCATTTGCTGCTATTGACGCAAAGGTACGCCAAGAACTACGAAGCTGGTTACGAGAGATGATTAGCAAAATTGGAATTACTAGCATATTTGTTACACATGACCAAGAGGAAGCAATTGAAGTCGCAGACGAGATTGTTATAACTAACCTGGGTAGGATAGAACAGATGGGGTCGCCAGTAGAGATTTATAAAAATCCACAAACTGCTTTTGTTGCAAGGTTTATTGGAAACTCTACAACAATTGAAAATTATTCTAGGTTAAAGGGCTTTGCTGAGGTGGCAAGGAAGGATAAGGCTGTTATCAGACCAGAATTCGTTAAGGTGTTTAAATATGGGACTCAGGAGCAGTATACGAGTGTACTTGAAGAAGGAATAGTAATAAACTCCATATTTAGAGGGAATTCCATTGAGCTTGAGATAGATGTGCAGGGGATTTTCATAAAGGCTCTATGGGCGTTAGATGAAGAAATAATAAAATCTGGTGATAAGGTTCAATTATTAATAACTAAGCTATATGTATTTGATGATAAGGGGACATACAGATTAATCAATAAAGGTTTAGATACGTCATCGATATTCTATATTTAGAAGGGGGAGAAAAGATAATGGCGGTTGAGAACAAAAAAAATGACATAAAATTATCTGGATTTTTTAAGAGGATTATAAAGCATGGTTTATTTTCTTGGGTATTACTGATGGCCATCTGGCAGGTAGGTTCATTATCTTATTCCGATTATTTCTTGCCAGGTCCACTATCTGTATTAAAGGGGTTTAAGCAGCTTGTAGAAAATGGAGTCCTGTGGACGGATATTGTTGTGAGTGTGGAAAGAGCGGGAAGAGGTTGGTTTACAGGAATAATAATGGCGGTACCATTAGGCTTGTTAATTGGACATTTTGATAAAGTCAGATGGCTTGTAGAACCAGTTCTTAATTATTTTAGATTTGTACCTGTTTTGGCATTAACAAGTCTTTTCCTTATGTGGTTTGGTGTTTTTGAGGGCTCTAAAACGGCACTTATTGCGTATGCTACTTTCTTCCCGATGCTTATCAATACAATAGCGGGTGTAGCTTCTACAGACAGAACATTAGTAGAAGCGGCTCAGTGTATGGGTGCATCGAAATTCAGAGTGTTTTTTACTGTAATTGTGCCATCTGCAGTGCCGTCTATATTTACAGGAATTAGGTTGGGACTTAGCGGATCGATTCTATGTGTTGTTGCCGCAGAGATGTTAGTATCTAATAATGGGCTTGGATATCTTGTGTATAGCTCTAGATTATATTATAGAACTAACTGGATGTTCGTAGGGATTATTACACTTGGTCTTCTTGGGTTTGCAGCGGATCGCTTGATATCCTACACAGGTAGAAGGTTATTAAAACAATTTGGAGTTAAGTAATAACTCAAACTTCGCACTTGAAGATTCCTTGGAGTAGGTAACTGCTATATTCAACGAAAACCCCGCTATCGCTTAGCTTCACACGTAGCAGTACTAAGATTTCGCGTTGCTCAATCAAGTGCTGACGTGTTCAGATAGTTTTTCTTATGAATATAGCAATTACTTATTCTAAATGAAGTTTTTTATGTGCGAAGTTTGAGTAAAGTAATAATAAAAAAAGGCATTTTGACTAATAAATAAAGAGGAGTAGAAGAATATGAGTAGAAAAATAATTAGTTTAGCAATCATTATAATACTGGGTACAATGTTATTAACAGGTTGTGGAAAAGAAACGGACTCTGTTGATAGTAGTTCTAAAAATGGATTAACAACAGTACGTGTAGCTGTTATGACTGGAACTTTTACGCAATACACAGCATTGATAGGAAAGCAGCAAGGGATTTTCGAAAAGAATGGAATCAACTTGGAGATTACTGAATATGCAGCAGGTGTGAATACCATTGATGCCGTAGTAGCTGGTCAGGCGGATATTGGAAATATGGCGGATTACGCAGCAGTAAACCGAATTGGTAATACATTAGATACGAATAATCTAGTTATAGTGTCAGAAATTCAAGGAGGAGATGTAAATGGATTCTTATACACGGCTCCTGAGTATGCAGATGATCTTAAGAAGTTAGATGGAAAAGGATTCATAAATTCAGTTGGAACGGTAAATGAATATTATAATAGTCAAATATTTGGCTATCTTGGATTTGATGAAGGCAAGCAAAATCTTGTGAATTCCGATAGTACTACAACAAGTTTAGCTCTGGCGCAGTCTGGTGATGTAGCAGCGGCATTTTCATCTGGCTCTAGTTCAACCTACTATGAAGGTATTGGTTGGAAAAAAGCCATTGATGGAGCTGATTTAGGAATCGAAACCTACAGTTATTATATGACAACGGAAGCATTTAATAGTAGTCATGTACAGGTGTTAGCTGATTTTTTGAAAGCAACACAGGAAAGTTATGACTATATTATGGAACATCTTGACGAAACGGCAAAATACCTAGAATCAACACTTGGGATATCTGCGGACAATTTTAAGAGTGACTGGTCAATTGCAAAGTCTAGAATTGGATTCAGTCAAGAGGGTGTTGAGCAATTGATAGAAATTGAGGACTGGGCCTTTGAAAATGGAAGGTATGAAAAAAAATACGATATTAGTAAATATATAAATACGGATGCTTTGGAGAAGATATATCCAGATAAAGTTACTGTAAAACAATAAAATGCTGAAAAATAGTTGACAAATCCTAAAATTATGTTAAAACTATAATATACTATTCTTATATGAATACAATGAAAAGGAGGGATATAATTGAAGATATCTACAAAAGGGAGATATGCATTAAGGCTTATGTTAGATCTAGCGCTCAATGATACGGGGGAAACCATTCGTATTAAAGATATAGCTGCACGTCAAGAGATATCAGAGAAATATCTCGAACAGATTATTGCAGTTTTGAATAAAGCAGGATTTGTGAAAAGTGTAAGAGGTCCACAAGGAGGATATCGTTTAGCTAGAAAGCCAAAAGACTATACAGTTGGTATGATTTTACGGTTAACAGAGGGAAGCCTTGCACCAGTGCCTTGTTTAGATGATGATCCGAATGAATGTAATAGACAGGAAGATTGCGTGACAATATTCATCTGGGAAAAGCTATACGAAGCAATCAACAGTGTAGTAGATGGATTTACTTTAGCAGATTTAGTAGAACTAGAATTAGCCAAGGCAGACCATTATGTCATCTAGCGATAGTATTCTATAAAATGATACGCACACCAGAAAAAAACAAATTTTCTTTGCTGAATGCCACCTAGTGAACATAAATGTTCACATATGACAACAGCTTTGTAAAATTTGTTTTTTTGTGTTTTATTTCATATTTATTTAGTTTTACTCAAATAATAAAAAAATGGAAATTATAAATAAAACATATTGACAAAGTATGGAAAGTAGGTTATTATACTAAAAAGCAAATCATAGTAATATAATATGAAATATATGAAAAGGTTAAGTGGGAGTTCAATACAGAAGAAAAAATAGTAAAGAAAGGGGAGGAATAGAGAGGGGGATTCTGTGAGAAAGCTGAAAGATATTGGAATTCAATTAATTATTCCAATTATAATCGTATTGGCCTGGCATTATACTACCACATATACAGATACACCATCGAGTATCTTACCGAGTATATCTAAGGTAAAGAAAGCATTCGGGGGCATGGTACAGACAGGACAATTGCAAGAAGATTTGCGTGTTAGTTTTACAAGAGTAACGAAGGGATATGCGTATTCAATTTTATTTGGTGGGATACTGGGTATCTTAATGGGGATGTTTCCTGTTGTTAAGAAGCTATTTGGATTGATAACTACAGTTATTCGTCAGATTCCAATGATTGCATGGATACCACTTGTTATACTATGGTGTGGTATTGGCGAAGAATCAAAGATTGTTATTATAGTGATTGCCGCTTTCTTCCCTATTATGGTAAATACATTGAATGGTGTTGAAAGTACACCAACTGGTTACATAGAAGTTGCAAGGTTGTATAAATTAGGCAAGATTAAAACATTTGCGAAGGTGTATTTGCCACATGCATTACCACAGATGTTAGTTGGATTAAAGTTAGGTTTGGGAGTTTCCTGGATGGCAGTTGTTGCTTCCGAGTTAATAGCAGCTACCGCAGGAATAGGCTATCGTATGAGTGATGCAAGAAGCTTAATGCGATCGGATATCGTAATTGTCTGCATGTTAGTCATTGGCTTGGTTGGCATTATTATGGATAAGGGGTTATCTCTATTATTCAAAGCACTCACTCCATGGGAGAGAAGAAGTGGAGGAAAGACAAATGGCTAAGGAGATCTTGCAAATCAAAAACTTAGAGAAAAGATTTATTGTTAATAAACAAGAGGTTCCCATTCTAAAAGGTATTAATCTTACTGTCGAAGAAGGAGAATTCATCACCATAGTTGGTCATAGCGGTTGTGGTAAGAGTACCTTGTTGAAGATTATTGCTGGTTTGGTTGACTATGAGGAAGGTGAGGTTATACGTAATGGTAAGAAAGTAGTTCAACCAGGTACCGATTGCGGTATGGTATTCCAGGAACATCGATTATTACCATGGTTAAAGATTAGAGATAACGTAGGGTTTGGAATTAAGAATCTTGATAAGAGGGAAAGAGAGAAGTTGATCGAGAAACACATTGAACTAGTTGGGCTCGAGGGCTTCGAGAAGGCGTATCCAAGTCAATTATCTGGAGGTATGTCACAAAGAGCAGCAATAGCAAGAGGACTTGTGGCAAACCCTAGTATCTTACTACTAGATGAACCTTTTGGTGCATTAGATGCATTAACGAGGATTCAGATGCAAAAAGAGATTTTACGAATACAAAAGGAAGAGAAGACAACAATGATTATGGTTACCCATGATATTGATGAAGCTATATACCTAGGAAGAAGAGTTATTGTAATGTCAGCAAGACCAGGTGAGATTAAATCTATATTGACGATTGAATCATCAGTTGCTAGAAACAGAGGTGGTGCCGAATTTAGCTATTATAAGAAAAAGATATTAGACCACTTCTTTGAAGAAAGCGAAGAAGCAATTGAGTACACGATATAGACAATTAAAACATAGAACAGAACGTATTGTAGTATAAGGAGGAGAGTTATGAGCGCATATAAGAAGAATGCAATTAGTGATACTGATATGAATAAAATAAGGGAATTCCTTGAGACGATTCAATACGGTTCGGTTACGGTAATAGTACAGGATGGAAAGGTCATTCAAATAGAAAAGAATGAGAAGGTCCGAATAAAATAAATATATGATGTTAAACTGACTAGAAAACTAGAGGTTTCAGATGGTGCTATACCTTCTGGAACCTCTTTTCAAGTTTTAGAGAATGCTATAGTTACAACTTGATTGGTATTAGGAGTGTCAAGTCACATTTGGCTTTATGATAATAGAAATAGACACTAAGAATGGAGGATTTATTATGGGGAAATTATTCACATCAGAATCAGTAACAGAAGGGCATCCAGATAAGATTGCAGATCAAATCTCAGATGCAATCTTAGATGCATTATTAGAGCAGGATCCATATTCAAGGGTAGCAGCAGAAACAACAGTGGCAACAGGTTTAGCACTAGTAGTTGGAGAGATTACCACAGATGCCTATGTGGACATAGCTAAGGTAGTCCGAAAGACAATAAGGGATATTGGATATACGAAGAATGCAGGAGGATTTGATGCGGACTCCATTGCAGTTCTTACTTCCATAGATGAGCAATCTGCGGATATTGCACTGGGGGTAGATAAAGCATACGAATCAAAGCAAGAAGGAGTAAAAGAAGACTTCGGAACAGGAGCAGGCGATCAAGGAATTATATTTGGCTATGCAACTAACGAAACATCGGAGTATCTACCACCTGCCATATCTTATGCTCATCGTTTGACAAGAAGATTAACAAAAGTAAGGAAAGAAGGACTTTTACCTTATCTAAGACCCGATGGTAAATCACAAGTTACGGTCGAGTTCGATGATGAAGGTAAAGTGGCTAGAATCGATACAATCGTTATCTCAACACAACATAGCGAAGTAGTAACGTTAGGACAGATTAAGCAAGACGTAATCAGATTTGTTATCAAAGAAGTAATACCTCCCCAGTTATTAGATGAGAATACGAAGTATTTCATCAATCCTACGGGAAGATTCGTAATTGGTGGACCACAAGGTGATGCAGGATTAACAGGAAGAAAGATTATCGTAGATACATATGGAGGTACCGGTAGACATGGAGGTGGCGCATTCTCTGGTAAGGATCCAACCAAGGTTGACCGATCGGCAGCATATGCAGCAAGGTGGGTAGCTAAGAACATTGTTGCAGCGGGAATTGCTGATAAGGCGGAGATAGAACTAGCCTATGCGATTGGAGTAGCAAAGCCTGTTTCTATAGCTGTGGATACCTTTGGTACTGGTAAGTATTCAGATGAGAAGATTGTTGAGGTAATAGAAAAGGTATTTGATCTACGTCCCGAGGCAATTATTAATGCATTGGATTTAAGAAGACCAATCTATAAGCAAACAGCGGCATACGGTCATTTTGGTAGAACTGATATAGAACTTCCTTGGGAAGAGCTAAATAAGGTTGAGGAGATAAATGAATTGATAGATGAATATTTTACACGCAACTTTGTGTCTGCGGCCCAAAGTTTACAGGCTACGGAAGGGAATGGTTATTAATATGAGCAAGAAAATAGGAAAACATATAGCTATCTATGGTAAAGGTGGAATTGGAAAATCAACCACCACCTCCAATATTAGTGCTGCCTTAGCAGAGGCGGGATATCGAGTAATTCAGATAGGGTGTGACCCAAAGAGTGATTCAACAAATACTTTACGAGGTAATAATTATCTGCCCACTGTACTTGATAGTTTAAGAGAAGGGAAGAAGATTCATCTAGAGGATATATCGGTAGTTGGTTTTAAAGGTGTCTTATGTATTGAATCGGGGGGCCCTGTTCCTGGGGTTGGCTGTGCAGGACGTGGAATTAATGCAGCAGTTAGTTTGTTACAAGAGTTGAATCTATTCGAGGAATTCAAGCCTGATTATGTATTATATGATGTTCTTGGAGATGTTGTATGTGGTGGATTTGCCGTTCCAATCAGGGATGGAATTACCGATCGCGCATATGTTGTAAGTTCCTCCGACTTTATGGCAATATATGCAGCGAATAATCTTTTCAAAGCCATTAACAAGTATGCCCCTTCAGGCGGGGCAAAGCTTGGCGGCGTAATTGGTAACGGCTTATCCGCTGGTTATTCTAAATCTATTCTAAATGATTTCACAGAAAAGACAGGAACAAAAACGGTTGGCTATATTCCACGTTCACTTGTTGTGTCACAAAGTGAGTTGTTTGGAAAGACAGTGATAGAAGCACATCCAAAAGATCCACATGCCGGGATTTATCGCAACTTATCCACGTATATAGCAGAAAGTGAGGATTTGGTGATACCAAATCCACTGGGTGTGACGGAATTAAAGGATTGGGCAAGAGAGTGGGGAGATAAGATCTTTGACCTTGAAACAGGGGTTATTAGTGGGTCCGAAGCTATCTAGAAAGGAGGCGTTCATGGGGGTTTTAGATGAAAGGAAATTAGTAGCGAGAGAAAAGAGAAATTCTACAATTACAGCGTACTATGGCCAGGTGGAAAACTTACGAGAAGACTTAGAAGTTTCAGAGATACGCCAAAGGATACGAACCTTCTCGCAAACTACATCGGATGAGTTAATCGTAGCCCTTGATCTCTTAAGCACCATACAAGATATAGCAGTTGTGGTTCATGGTGCGACGGGGTGTAGTGCATCGATGATCGGTTACCAGTTTAGAAACGCTAGACAATTTAAGAAAGATGGGGCTATCTCAAGTGATCGGTCTACCTGGTATTCAACTAATCTTGATGAAAGAGATACCATTATGGGGGGCGATGAGAAATTAAGAATCGTCATAGAACGTGCGTATTATGATCATAAACCGAACGTGATATTTGTTGTTGGAACTTGTGTTGTTGCAATCAATAATGATGATATGACCTCTGTAGTATTAGAATTACAAGAGGAGTTAGAGATTCCAATTATAGTAATTGATACAGATGGATTTAAGTCAAAGGCTGGCATTAATGGAAGTGATATTGTGCTACATGGTATTGGAAAATATTTGATCTCTCAAAAATCTACAGATAAACAGAATAGACAGGTCAACATCATTAGTACCACGTTGAATTACAAAGCTAAAAAAGAGCTACATCGTATATTTGATAAGCTAGGACTGAAAGCAAATGTGATTCCAAGGTATGCAACAATTGATGATATCCAGAAGGCAAATGAAAGTATCGTCTCTATGGCATTAAACGGTGAGGAAGCAGAAGTTCTTCTACAAGGTTTGGAGGAGATAGGTATTCCTGCAATCACAGCACAAGCACCGATTGGAACAACCGCAATTAGTAAATGGCTCAATGAATTAGGGAAACATCTAGAAATCCAAGATAAAATTGAGACATTCATTAGGGAAGAGGAGAAGAACGTACAAAGTTACATAGCAAGTCAACCTCTAAAAGGAGAAAAAGTATATATTGATCTGCCGGCGAGTCTAGCAACAAGTATAGTTGAATTGGCAGAAGACCTTGGTGGTGAAGTGGTTGGAATTACAATACCTTTTGTCGATGAGAGTAACAAAGAGAGTCTGAAGAACTTGAAGAAAGAGACATATATACAGGTTGGAGACAGTCAGCTATTTGAATTAGCCAATATATTTAGTAAGAACCAAGTAACTTTTTATATAGCAGAGAAAGCTAATGGGGACTTTATTTCCAAGCAAGGGGTTATTCCTATAGCGATTGGCAATAAGAATATCTTCTTCTATCAAGGAATTAAGACCTTTGTTAATAGTATTCAACGCGCAAAACGAAGCGTGTCTTATACAAGGTATATTAGTGAGGATGCAGTTAATCCTTATTCAAATACGTGGACGAAGAAAAGCACGAATTGGTATATCAAGCAGGAGGTGAAGTAAGGTGTCAAAAAGCATTGAGAGAGGTCGTTATGGGTGCAATCTACATGGAGCGATACAAACCATAACCCAGATTCAGGGAGTTGTGCCGATAGTGCACTCTACACCAGGTTGTGGATTGCAGCATGATATCGCTAAGAAGGTAGGGAGCGCCTATGCAGCTTACGTTCAAGGGTATGAAATACCAAGTTCTAATGTCTATGAGAAGCAAGTCATCTTTGGTGGGACATCAAGATTGCGTGAACAGATTAAGAATACAGTCAAGGTAATGAAAGGAGATTTATACGTTACTTTGTCCGGATGTGAGTCTGAGATGGTTGGAGATGATAGTATCTCCATGACGCAGGAGATTGTGGATCAAGGTGAGAAGGCAATCAATTACAAGGCACCAGGGTTTAAGGGAGATCAATATATTGGATATGAAGGAATCGTCAGCACGTTGATTGACAAACTACCAGGTGTATATGAAAACGTAACGGAGGAAATCAACGATAATCGTATCCAGGTCAATATTCTAGGAATAATTCCAGTGCAGGATATCTACTGGCAAGGTAATCTAGATGAGATACAGCGAGTATTGCAATCACTAGGAATAGAAGTCAATAAACTATTGGGATACAGACAATCCATTAATAATTGGAGAAGAATGAATACGGCTAATTTGAATATCGTAGTTTCTAAGTGGGGGCTTGAAGCCGCGAAGAAACTTAAGAAGCTATACCATATACCGTATATAGTAGTTGATAATCTTGGAATGGGACCTGATGCCATGGAGTTGTTGGTTGATCAAATAGCGAAGGAAATACCAATCAAAGTAGAGATTGCTAGAGACTTTTTCCGTAAAGAAAAAGAACGATTCCGCTATGCCTTAAAACAAATTACTGAATATTACTACGATTATGATTTTCAAAAAAGCGTAGTCATAGTAGGTGATGAAAGTACGACGATTCGATATGCTGATTTCTTAACGAGATATCTTGGTATGGAGATTCTAGCGATTCTAATTACTGACTTTGTTGGAGAAGAGACGAGTCAGAAACCAAGCGAGTATCTAAGGTCACTAGCATATGGCATTTACTATAAGAAGGATACAAGAGAAATCAGTCAAATCATTGAGGAAACAAATCCAGAGCTGATATTAGGAAGTAGTTTGGAAGAAGGGATAGCAAGGAGCCTTGGTGCTTATCACTATACAATCTCCTATCCGGCATATAACAAAGTAATTATTAGCAGTTGTAATGTTGGATATGAAGGAGGAATTGGGCTGATAGAGAATCTAAGCAGTGTTTTATTGCAGTGAATCGTATGGTATGTCTGTTGACATTACAATGAGATTAGCTGTGAAGATCTATTATATTTTGAAAGGGGTAAGTATATGAGTAATCGAAAGGAAGTTTTGTATAACGAAATTGAGTTAAGAAATAACATAGGTGTAGAAGGTGTCCGATTCGATCCAAAAATCTTTAAGAGTGTACTCGAAAAAGATGCCAACATAGCCGCATCCCATAACTGCATGGACTTCTCACTTGATGATACGGCTAACGTTGAGATACCAGGTGGATTTCGATTGGAGCATGGTATTGGTGTTCAATTGAATAAGAATTATCGCTCTCCCTATTATCTGGAAGAGGAAGATGGAACAATTTATCTGAAGAATGACGGAGCTATATTATCAAAGATAGAGGTTACGAAGGCTTCACCAATCTATGGTAAGAATACTTCTGATGGAACATCTATGAAAACAATTGTTGCAGCCGGGGACGGACAATATGGTGATAAACAGATTTTAGTTGCTTACAGTAATGAATGTGCACTGAAAGATAAGGGGCTTGATTGTTTATTCTGTAATATTAATGCAACAAAAGATCGTTTCGGGGAGAAAGAGAAGATTGAGTGGAAGAATCCAAAACAAATCGCTGAGACAGTGAAAGCCGCGTATGAGTTAGGATATAATCATCTAACCATTACAGGTGGTTTCATTCCAGAGCGACGTGAGGTGGAGTATTACTTAGACACGGCAGAGACCATACGTGAATATCTTGGAACAGATACATTCAATGGAACAGCTTGTATTGGTGCACCACAAGATTTATCGGTACTTGAGAAGTATAAAGAGGCAGGCTTTAGTACAGTGGGCATTAATCTAGAGGTATGGAATAAAGATTTCTTCAAAGCCATATGCCCTGGTAAAGCGCAATTATGTGGCGGATATGATAATTGGATCAAAGCCATTGATTATGCAATTCAAGTGTTTGGTGTGGGTAATGTACGTAGCAATTTCGTTCCAGGGTTAGAGCCAAAAGAGTATCTGATAGAAGGAATAGAAACCTTAGCAGAGAAAGGTGTTGTAGCAACAGCGGCGCTAAGTTGGGTACCCAATATTGGATCGAAATTAGAAGGGCATAGAACCCCAACGCCAGAATGGCACTGGGATGTTCAACAGAAGATTTATCGTATTCTTAGGAAATATGGACGCACCTTTGAACAAGTATATAATGCAACTCCGGGAGCAATTCTATTACATGATTTTTATAAGGTTGAGGATAAGATGTTAACAGAATAATTTGCTAACATGCGCAACTTGAGATGAAGTAAATCGGAGAGGTCGTCATTCTCAAGCAAAGAGACGTATCTTAACAATGAAAATGTGTAAGATAACGCAAGAGAAATATGGTGTCATAGCCAAGGGGAAAGGCAAGAGTCTGCAAAACTTAGATTACCGGTTCGAATCCGGTGGGCACCATTTAATCTATCAAGATAAGGTATGATGATAGCTAACTAGATAACTGGAGGCTAATGTATACGTATAATTACGTTACATTAGCCTTTTGTAGTTCGTGGTAACAGTAAAGTGACAGTGCAGGTTTTGAGAAAGGCAGGATAATTTATATGAAGAGATTAAAACAGCGATGGAGATGGCGTTATGTAGCAATTGGTTTGTGTCTTCTAACTACTGCGTTTTTGTGCGTTGCATGTAGTAGTAAAACAAAGAGTAAAGAAGTAACCAGTGAGAGTATTGTACCGGAGAGTAAGGAAGAAAAGGATCTCAAAGAATTACGTTTAGCATTAACATCAGAAAATAATGATTTAACAGGAATCTTATTGCTTGCGGCTCAGCAAAATTACATTCAGGAGGAACTAGAAGCAGTTGGGTATAAACTTGAGGTTTATGGATTTGCACAGGCAGGCCCTGCTATCAATGAAGCGTTTGCAGGGAAGAGTATTGATATTGCCATCTATGGGAATCTACCACCATTGGTTTTGAAATCCAACGGTATTGATGTATCGGTAGTTGCTTTAACTGATTCGGAATTAGATCAATGTATTATTGTTCCGAAGGATTCTACGATTCAAACTGTGAAGGACTTGAAAGGTAAGACCGTAATTAGTGGAAAAGGCACAATATTAGATGAATATTTTAAAAAAATATTGCAAGCCAATAATTTAGAGATTGAGGATATTAATGTGATTAATGATGTAGCTACCGCGACAGCTACCTTCACCAGCAACAATGCGGATGCTCTGGTAATAAGTCATACACAGGCATTACTGATTGATGAGCAATTTCCAATTCGATTTATTGAGTCAACGACTAATAGTCATCAGGAGTTAGTTGGTCAGTTAGTACTAGTAGCAAGGAATGAATTCTTGCAAGACCATCCGGAGGTTATGACAGCTTTCTTAAGAGCATATATCCGTGGTTATCAATATGCTATTAGTAATGAGGAAGAGGCATTTGATGCATTTGTGAATGACAAGGTTAGCCGGGAGCTTGTTGAAAAGGTATATGGTAGTAAGGAAAAAGTATTCTCTAACCTATCGGGTGAGATTACACAAAAAGATATTAATCGTTTACAAGAAGTAGATACCTTCCTCTTAGAAAATGGATTAATAAGTAAAAGTGTTGATCTGAAGGAGTTTGTTAATGATAGCTTCTATAAAGAGGCATTACAAGAAGTATCTAAGTAGAAGTAACTGAGAACTGTATTGACGTAATTCGGGTTTGGGAAATTGTAACGGTAGTCATAAAACACATGGATATGTTTGTCGCCGTTACGAAGAGTTTAGCAATTACGTGTTGTGTATAGAAAGGAGAACAAGATGAGTAATATAACAAGGAAAGAAGTAAAAAGCAAAGACGAATTATATGAGGAATTAAAATTAACCCTACAACTTCCCATAAAAGGAATATCTTTTGAAACGGATACCTTCAAGGAGGTAATCGAAAAACACCCAGAATTACAGTTGTTACATCTATGTATGGACCCATCGAGAGATTCTACGGGACTGATTAATCTGGATAGCGCAGAATTTCTTGAATAATACGACTAGAAAGGGGAGGAATAGAGTGAGAAAGAAGAAAGATGTAAGTAAGATCGTTTTTATTATGGCAACAGCACTATTAATGAGTGGGTGCTCCGGGAAATCTAACTCTGGTAATGAGAAAGTCGTAGATGACACACAATCTCAATCCATTGAGAATACAAGTTTGCCTACAGGACATAAGGAGGATACACTTAAGATTGGTTACGTTGATGTAACCGGTGGAGGTGTGCTTTCGGATATGTTAGGAGTTGCGAGGGACCGAGGATTTATTGAGGAGGAACTAAGTGCGATTGGAGTAAAGGCAGAACTTGTGCCCATGACAGGTGCTGGTCCAGCAATTAATGAGGCCCTAGCTAGTGAACATCTAGATATCGGGGTGCTTGGAGATGTTCCAGCAGTAATAGGTAAGGCATCGGGAATTGATACGCAAATTATTGCATACAGTGGCTTGAATAATGGAGCTTCCTTAGTTGTAGGTAAAGATGCAACGTATGATTCCTTAGAGGATATGAAGGGAAAGAAAATCGCAACACAACGTGGAGCATTTATGCATCGGACCCTACAGTATATGCTAAATGATGTAAGCTTGAAAGAGAGTGATATAGAATTTGTAAATGCGAATGCACAGGATAGTGCAGAACTATTATTAACTGGTAATGTAGATGGTGCAGTAGTAGGTGGGGTTACTCTAACACGCTTGGTGGAACAAGGGTTTAAGGTCATATGTGATTATAGGGGACATCCAGAATGGGTAGCTGGAAGCTATATAATTGCGCGCACAGAATATATTGAGGAGAACCCGGATATCATATTGGCATTTGTTCGGGCTTTAGCTAAGGCAAAGAAACTGTGTGAAAAAGAAAAAGATACACTATTAAATCAATGGGTAAGTACAGGGGAAAGTGAAGCCTCCTATGAATATCTGTATCCAAATTATGATAATTATTATAGCATTGGAAGCAATGAGGCAACTATACAGAATGGAAAGAGTACGTTGCAGTTTTTATTAGATAATAAATTAATAGTAGAAGGTTTTGATATTGAAAAGTGGGAGAATGCTATCTTTTATATGGAGGCATTTAAAGAATTAGGAGAAGAATAATAGAGTATTGATCGAATTCGGGAGGAAAACGTCATGAGTAATAATAGCCAAAACAATCAAACAATTAGGGATTTAAAGCAACAATTGTATAAAGAAGTTGAACTCAAATCACGAATCATTGTTCATGGAATTAAGGTTAATCCAACGATTTTTAAACATCTAGAGTTAGGAGAGAAGGTGCAAGAACAGATTCATGGCCTCTTTGAGATGGACCACAAAGAGCACGCTGGTGTTGCATTCCCATGTAGTTTCACATCACCAAGTGGTATCCATTATAATTTCACATGGGACCCTGACTCTACTATAACAATTGAGTATGTAGATAATCAATATATTCTATATGAGCGTGGGGAAGAGAAGTTTCAGGTTACATTTACAGAGCGTCCAAGATATTATGGATTACATACCTCTGATCAGGTGGAGATGTCTCATGTGGCTAGTTTTAATCCTACTAAAACAGTTGGAGTGGCCTATAGTAATGAATGTGCTTTAAAGGATAAAGGACTAGATTGCTTGTTCTGCAATGCCAATGCAACGAAAGATACCTATGCAGATATAGAGAATATTAAATGGAAGAATCCAAAGCAAATTGCAGAGACGGTGAAAGCAGCATATGAATTAGATGGAGGGCTTCATGTTAATATAACAGGAGGATTTATCCCCGAACGAAGGGAAGTAGATTACTATATTGATGTTGCAGAGGCAATTCAGGAGGAACTCGGTCAAAAGGATTTTAATGGGACGGCGGTTATTGGTGCACCTGAAGATCTTTCGGTAATTGATAAGTATAAGGAGGCTGGATACCGAACATTAGCAATTCAAATAGAGTTATGGGATAAGAATATATTCAAGACGATCTGTCCGGGTAAGGAAAAAGAGTGCGGTGGCTGGCAACACTGGGTAGATGCTTTGGAATATGCAGTTAAGGTATTCGGATTTGGAAAAGTAAGAACTGGGTTTGTAGCAGGAATTGAGCCGAAAGAAAAAACATTAGAAGGAGTAGAGTATCTTGCTAAAAGAGGAATTTTAAGTTTGACTAATGCATGGAATCCAAATCCAGGGTCGAAATTAGAAGGACATAGAACCCCGTCACCAGAGTGGCACTTCGATCTTGCCAAGAAGACATATGCCATCTTTAAACAGGTAGGCTTCACATACGAGCAATATTTTGATGTATCACCATCAGCAGATTTTCTTGTTCATGATTTGTATCGTATTGATGAAGAACGTTTACCTATTTTTGGGATCTAAGGAGGAAAGGAAACATAAACATTCTGAACAGATATTTTGTCTAGTAATAGAGATATCTGTTCTTTTTTATTTAAAATATATTGACTTTTATAAACAGGAGAGGTATACTCTTAATCATATAATCCATATTATATTAGTATGAATAAGAACTGACTGGAAAACCAGAGGTTTTAGATAGTATAGAAGTATACTATTTAAGGCCTCTTTTTGCGTTTTTTTGGTGATGTGTTAGCTATGTTGTTGGCTTAGGAAAAACCAGAGGATTTCATATTATCAATCTAAAAAAGAAAATATAAAAAAATATACTAATCCTATTGACATAGTATGATATAAGTGGTATATTTTAGGAAATTATTTCATATTAATCCAATATGAAATATAAAGAATCGGTTTATACATTATTCTAAAATGGGGTATCAGATTGGTGTAAGAGAAAAGGGAGGACGTTATATGAAGAAAAGAATGAAGAGAATTATTGCACTAAGTTTTGTTTTGTTGTTAGCAGTTGGGGGATTATCAGGCTGCAAGAAGAATTCCTCTTCCTCAGATGGTTCCATTGAGATAACCAATGTATCTTATGATCCTACTAGGGAATTTTATGAGGAATATAACGTAGAATTCGCCAAGTATTGGAAGGATAAAACAGGGCAAGATGTGACCGTTACCCAATCACACGGTGGTTCGGGAAAACAGGCACGTTCCGTTATTGAAGGAAATGAAGCGGATGTTGTTACGCTAGCATTAGCACATGACATCACAGCAATTGAAGAGGCAGGGTTAATTGAGGAAGGTTGGATTAATGAATTCGAAAAGAATAGTTCTCCATATACTTCTACAATTGTTTTCCTTGTACGAAAAGGAAATGATAAGGATATTAAAGACTGGTCAGATCTGATTAAAGACGGTGTGAATGTAATTACGCCAAATCCAAAAACTTCAGGTGGAGCTTGTTGGAATTTCTTATCTGCATGGGCCTATGCAAAGAATCTATATAATGGAGACGAAACCCAAATTAAAGATTTTGTTACGAAGTTATATAAGAACGTAAGTGTATTAGATTCTGGAGCAAGAGGAGCAACCACAACATTTGTTGAGAATGGCCAGGGAGATGTATTAATCGCTTGGGAGAATGAAGCCTATCTTACACTTGATGAACATCCGGATGAGTTTGAGATTGTGACACCTAGTATCAGTATCCTTGCAGAACCTTCTGTAGCAATTGTTGATTCCGTAGCTAAGAAGCGGGGAACGGAGGAAGTAGCGAAAGAATATCTTACGTATCTGTACTCTGATGTTGGCCAAAGATTAGCTGGGGAAAATTATTATCGCCCTACAAATCCTGATATTCTAAAGGAATTTTCTGATGTATTCAATTTAGACCTCAATATGGTTAGTATAGATGATTTTGGTGGTTGGAATGAAGCTTATGAAGTGTATTTTCAAGATGGAGGTATATTTGATCAAATCTATACACAGTAAAAACTAGATACGTATCTAGAGTACTAAGATATATAAATGTATCGAATTATCTAGGCAATTGGGTATATAGAATTATCATGGAAAGGGAGAAATCAGCATGGAGTATAAATTGAAACGAATAAAGAGAAGAAGGGTAATACCTGGATTCCCCTTATCAATGGGGATTACATTAGCAATGGTTAGTATGATTGTGCTGATTCCCATGGCATCTATTATAATCTGTGCTTCCGACCTTTCTTTACAAGAGTTTATACAAATAGTAACGGCAAAGGATGTAGTATCGGGATATGTAGTTAGCTTCTCTTGTGCACTTATAGCAGCGATTATAAATTGTATCTTTGGAGTTATCCTCGCTTGGGTATTGGTTCGATATGAGTTTCCAGGGAAGAGGTTCCTTGATGGAGTAATTGAGCTTCCCTTTGCGCTTCCAACAGCAGTTGCTGGTATATCATTAACGGCATTATATTCGGATCAGGGTTGGATTGGCGGTATATTCGCTAAGTTTGGAATTAAGATTGCCTATACGAAAGTAGGGATTACCATTGCAATGATTTTTATAGGAATTCCTTTCGTAGTTAGAGCGATTCAGCCGGTTTTAGAAAAATTTGATTCACAGTACGAAGAGGCAGCTGCCATGCTTGGAGCGAATGGTAGTAGAACATTCTTCCGAGTAATCTTCCCTGAGATTTTGCCAGCTATGCTAACCGGATTTGGGTTAGCATTGGCTAGGGGAATTGGTGAGTATGGAAGCGTTGTATTCATAGCAGGTAATATTCCATATAAAACACAGATTGCACCGCTACTTATTATGTCGAAATTAGAGCAACTGAAATATACCGATGCAACAGCCATTGCGCTAGTTATGCTAGTGGTATCTTTTCTAATCTTGCTTTTGCTTAATATTATTCAGGTTCATGCAACTAAGAGGACAACATAGAAAGTGGAGGTTGATATGAGTATAAAACAAGATTCAGTAGATTTAAAAAGAGGTGCCAAGATTACAAAGACAGTATTAATTACAGTAAGTTTGTTATTTGTCATTATTATGCTTGTAATACCAATGCTTATATTAATTGTCTATGCTTTTAAGGATGGATTTACAAAGTACATAGAGGCGATTACAGATACCTATACGATTAAGGCGCTACGGTTAACTATAATAGCAACCATTACAGCAGTTGCGATTAATACGTTCTTTGGATTATTCGCAGCTTGGGCAGTTACTAAGTTTTATTTTAGGGGTAAGCAATTACTACTTACATTAATTGATATTCCCTTCGCTGTTTCACCAGTAATAGCAGGTTTGATTTTCATTCTTACATTTGGGCGAATTGGTTGGGCACACGGATTTTTAGAGGCTCATAATATTCAGATTGTTTTTGCAGTTCCGGGTGTAATTATCGCTACGATATTTGTAACATTTCCATTCATATCAAGAGAAATCATACCTGTTTTGAATGCGCAAGGAAAAGATGAGGAAGAGGCGGCAGCACTTATGGGAGCAAGTGGATTCCGTATATTTAGAAAAATAACGCTTCCCCATATGAAGTGGGCGCTGTTATATGGAATTGTATTATGTAGCGCAAGAGCGATGGGAGAGTTCGGTGCGGTATCTGTTTTGTCAGGGCATCTACGTGGTAAAACCAATACACTTCCTCTACATGTAGAGATTATATACAATGAGTTCAAATTATCAGCTGCATTTGCGGTGTCGTCAATCCTAGTGGTGTTGGCGGTAATTATATTAATACTGCGAAATATAGTGGAATATAAGGCGAAGAAGGGAGGACGGTAATATGTACGTAGAACTAAAAAATATCACGAAAACGTTTCAAGATTATAAAGCATCGGATAATGTCAGTTTTGGAATTGAGAAAGGTAAATTAATTGGTTTGTTAGGACCTAGTGGGAGTGGAAAGACAACAATCCTTCGTATGATTGCCGGATTGGAACAGCCAGATTCGGGAGATATCTTCATTAATGGGGAAAGAGTAAATGATATTCCGGCAAGTAAGAGAGGGATAGGGTTTGTATTCCAAAGTTATGCGCTGTTTCGTTATATGGATGTATTCGATAATATTGCATTCGGTTTGGAGATTCAGAAAAAGAATAAGAAAGAAATCAAAGATCGCGTCCTCGAATTGATTAAATTAATTGGGTTAGAAGGGCTTGAACATCGTTATCCTAATCAGTTATCAGGCGGGCAAAGACAAAGAGTTGCATTTGCAAGGGCACTAGCACCGAATCCGCAATTGTTGCTATTAGATGAACCATTTGCTGCAATTGATGCCAAGGTAAGGCAAGAGCTTAGAAGTTGGCTCAAGGAGATGATTAGCCAAGTTGGAATTACGAGTATATTCGTTACACATGACCAAGACGAAGCCATCGAAGTCGCCGATGAGATCATCATAACCAACCAAGGTCGGGTTGATCAGAAGGGTTCTCCCCTTGAGATCTATAAGAAACCTGGAACTCCATTTGTTGCACAGTTTATCGGTCAATCTAGCATAGTTGAGGATTACAGTAGCTTAGTTGGGTTCGATAAGGTAGAGTCGATGAATCAAGCGATTATTCGTCCAGAGTTTATAAGGATAGCAAAACGTGGGGAATTAAAGCAATATCTTAGTGCTGCGGAAGAAGGTATCGTGGAAAGCATTGCTTTTAGGGGAAATAACTTAGAGGTTAAGGTGCAGGTGAATGGACAGAATTTCACCGCTACAAGGTCTCTTGAGAAGGAAAGCATTCAAGTAGGTGAGGAAGTAGACGTATTGATCTATCGCTTGTATGTATTTGATGAGGATAGAACCTATTTACTTGAGAATAAAGCAATGAAAGACGATAACCCTGTGTTTATATAAGGAGGACGGTAATCACGAAACCCGCTACGTAGGTAAGTGCTTCTAAGTATGTGCATATAGTTGCTTAAATTGAACGGAATCACTTTCAACACGACATCCTGTCGTGGTGAAAGTTGGCTCGGCGTCCATGCCTCGCCTTCCTACGTTGTCAAGCACATACTAAGAAGTACTAATTCTACTACGCTATCGTTTCTTAGCATAGTTACAAGAAAAGAAGTATAGGTTAAGGTTATGGAGTTTCGTAATTACCTGAGATTGAGGTATATGTATTATCAATTATGAGAAATACATTTATGAAGACAATATAAATAAACATAAATAAGTATAGGAATGCAGATATAGGAATTGAGGCAGAAAGGTAGGGTATGAATGAGTAAAAAAATTACAGTGAAAACCTATAAGACGGATATCTTAATTATCGGTGGTGGTACAGCTGGATGTTATGCGGCGCTTACCATTCGAGAGAAATCAAGTGCAAGTGTGATTATTGCTGAGAAGGCCAATATTAAAAGAAGTGGTTGTTTAGCAGCAGGAGTAAATGCCATTAATGCATACATCGTGAAGGGAAGAACCCCTAGAGATTATGTGGAGTATGCTACGAAAGATGCGGCAGGAATTGTGAGAGATGATTTGCTACTTACGATGTCAGAAGGACTTAACCGGGTAACTAAGAAACTAGAGGACCTTGGTTTAGTGATTTTGAAAGATGAGAATGATGAGTATGTCGCTAGAGGTAATCGTAATATTAAAATTAACGGAGAGAATATTAAGCCGATTCTTGCGGATGCTGTAGATGCTTTGGAGAATGTAACCGTGTTAAACCGAGTTGCCGTTACGGAGTATCTAGTAAAAGACAATCAAATCTATGGTGCGTTGGCTATTGATACCAAAGAGAATGTGCTTTATGAGATTCATGCAAAGAAAGTAATCTGTGCTACTGGTGGTGCGGCAGGATTATATAGACCAAACAATCCGGGATTTTCAAGGCATAAGATGTGGTATCCGCCGTTTAACACAGGTGCGGGATATGCCATGGGAATTCTATCAGGAGCAGAGATGACTACCTTTGAGATGCGATTCATTGCCCTACGTTGTAAGGATACCATTGCTCCAACAGGTACCATTGCTCAGGGAGTGGGAGCAAAACAGGTGAATTCTATAGGAGAGGTATATGACGATAAATACGGGAATACAACTTCGGAGAGAGTATATGGAACGGTACGAGAGAACCTAGAAGGGCGAGGACCTTGTTATCTAAGAACCGAAGGGATAACGCAGGAACAAGATAGAGAGCTTCTACGAGCATATCTAAACATGGCACCAAGTCAAACGCTTAAGTGGATTGAATCTGGTAAGAACCCAAGTGAGCAAAATGTTGAGATAGAGGGTACGGAACCATATATCGTAGGTGGGCATACAGCAAGTGGATATTGGGTAGATACCAATAGGCAGACCACAATACATGGACTATATGCGGCAGGGGATGTAGCAGGTGGATGTCCGCAAAAATATGTTACAGGTGCATTAGTTGAGGGTGAAATTGCAGCAAATGCAGTTGTAGAAGCAATTGAGGAAGATAAAGGTAAGAGTGAAAACATTGACCATAGTTATTCAGATGTTGATTTCATTAGAGATAAGAAAAAGGAAATAGAATCCATTCTTAATCGTGAAGATGCTATCTTTACAACAGAGCAATTAGAAGAGGCAATGCAGAAGGTTATGGATACCTACGCAGGAGGGATTGGCAGTCATTATCAATATAATGAAAAGCAATTAGATCTAGCGGAGGAAAAGATTGAACAGATTATTAAGTTAAGCGAACGCTTACAGGCGGCTAATATGCATGAATTGCTATTTGTATATGAATTACGAGAGCGACTGGTTGTCTGTCAAAGTGTAATCGCACATCTTAAGGCAAGAAAAGAAACGAGATGGCATAGTTTTGCAGAAAACTTAGATTACCCGGATAGCAGTGAGAATTGGTTACGATATGTGAACTCAAAACGAGATGATGGAGAGCTTAAGATAATCTATCGAGACTTGGTAAAGCGAGGTGAGACTTATGAGCATAGCAATTAGTCAGAGTAAATGTACTGGTTGTAGAATGTGTACCACGGTTTGTCCAGGGAGTTTGCTATCACTGAATGAGAATAAGAAGGCATATATTGAGTATCCAAAAGATTGTTGGGGCTGTGCCTCTTGCGTGAAAGAATGCAAATTCGGAGCTATTTCCTTATATCTTGGAGCAGACATTGGAGGAAGAGGAAGTCATCTTTCTACAAAGTGTGAAGAAGATATTGTAACTTGGTTAATTGAGAACCCTAATGGAGAGAATCAAACGATTGTAATCAATCGTAAGGAATCTAATAAGTATTAGATAATAAGGAGGAATAATATGGATCATTTGGATACATTGGAAGCGGAAAGTATATTTATTCTAAGGGAAGCGTACAAGAAATTAGGAAAGCTTGGTATGCTTTGGTCAATCGGAAAGGATTCTACAGTTTTATTATGGTTAGCAAAGAAAGCATTTTTTGGACATTGTCCATTTCCATTCATTCATGTAGATACTACGTACAAGATTCCAGAGATGATCGCTTATCGTGATAAGGTGGCGAAGGAATTAAACTTAGACTTAATCGTACATACAAACTGGGAAGCAATTAATGCAGGTATGGGACCTGAACAAGGTAGATTAGTATGTTGTAAGGCATTGAAGACAGAAGGATTACAACAAGTAGTTAAGAAATACGAGTTTGATGGTTTGATCGTTGGTGTTCGTCGTGATGAAGAAGGTTCTCGCTCGAAAGAGAGAGTGTTCTCAGAACGTAATAAGAATGATGAGTGGGATTATTCAAACCAACCACCTGAACTTTGGGATCAGTTTAAGACAGATTTTCCAAAGGGTAACCATATTCGAGTGCATCCGCTATTGCATTGGAATGAAATTGATATCTGGGAGTATATCAAAAGAGAAAATATGCCTATTATCGATTTGTATTTTGCAAGAGATGGTAAACGTTATCGTAGTTTAGGCTGTGCGCCTTGTACAGGTAAGATTGATTCGAATGCAACATCAGTTGCAGACATTATAGAAGAGTTGAAGCACACAACAGTAAGTGAACGCGCTGGAAGGGCACAAGACCAGGAAGATTCTTATGCAATGCAAAAGTTACGTAAAGACGGATACATGTAAAATTTGTGTCTGCTTCAAAAGCAGGCGATAGAAAGGGTATGGTTATTAATATGGCTCAGATTGAAAATATTGATAGATTAAAGATAGTAGTTGTAGGGCATGTCGATCATGGTAAGTCGACGGTTATTGGACGCCTATTATATGATACACATTCGTTACCACAGGGGACGATTGACAAGGTTAAAAGGATTGCTAAGGAGACAGGAAAACCATTCGAATATGCGTATTTATTAGACGCATTTGAAGAAGAACAAAAGCAAGGGATAACCATTGATACCACACAGATTCAGTTTCAAACAGAGAAGAGAGAGTATGTAATTATTGATGCTCCAGGTCATAAGGAATTCCTTAAGAATATGATTTCGGGTGCAGCCAATGCAGAAGCGGCATTTCTTATCATTGATGCCAAGGAAGGTGTACAAGAGCAGTCGAAGCGACATGCATATATTCTATCTTTAATTGGAATCAAGAAAGTTTATGTTGTGTTGAACAAGATGGACCTGGTTGATTATTCGAAGGAAGTATATGAATCAGTTAAGAAGGATATGACGGAATTCCTTGATACACTTAATATTAAACCAATTGATTATATTCCAATCTCAGCGTATTACGGGGAGAATATATTAGAGAAATCAGAGAAATTAGATTGGTTCACAGGTAAGTCTGTGATCGAGGCAATGGATAGTATAGAGAAAGAAAAAGGCCTTGATAAGAAACCACTTCGTTTTCCTATTCAAGATGTCTACAAATTTGATGACCGCAGAATTATTGCAGGTCGTATTGAGTCAGGAACTCTACAAGTAGGCGATGAGATTACGATATATCCAGAGGGCAAGAAGACGACGGTTAAGACAATTGAATACTGGGCAGACAGAGATAAGACAGATGTTGTATCAGCAGGTCAGGCAGTGGGAATCACGGTAAGTGATGAATTCTTTAATAAGCGTGGAGAAATAATTGCCTTTGAGGATAGTAACCCGCTTGTAACGAACTCCTTCCGTGCAAGTATCTTCTGGATGGGTAAGAATAATTTAATTAAGAATAAGAAATATAAGATTAAGTTAGCAACGAGGGAAATCGAAGGAGAATTAGAAGAGATTATCAAAGTTATCGATGCTTCTAGTTTGGATTCAAGTGAACAGGTTCAAAAGGTAGCGCTCAATGATGTTGCTGAGGTTATTATAACTACCAAAGAGCCAGTTGCATTTGATCAATTTTCTCAAAGTCAGGTAACGGGAAGATTTGTAATCGTTGATGGGTATGATGTTGCAGGTGGTGGAATTATAACACAGGCAGAGGAAGAGAAAGAGAACAAAGAGTTAGAGACGTTCCGTAATGGTAAGTTGAAAGCAAGAGGAGATATCTTCGAAGAATTCTACTATAATGTAGAACAATTTACAGTAAACAAAACAGGGGTTACATCGAATACATATACAATTGGAGATGTAATTCCACTAAAAGGGGAAAGTTACGAATATCCACAGTATTTTGATATCCTAGAATTACGTGATAAAGTGGCAATCCAAATCAGAGATGGAAAGATTGCTGATATTATCCCATTACAAGAGTATCGTTATGGAGGTCATCCGATTACAAACGGAAGAGGCTTCGCAGCGAAAGTGAATTCTGAGGAAGAATTAAAACAATTCTTACAAGAATATCAAGAGTTAGATGAAAGAAGTGAAGTTGCATTCTTGAGTAAATGGTTATCTTTCGATACCTACCGCTGGGTAGTATTCCATGGTAATTATTGGGTGATATAAGGTAACAACGATTGATCAGTGCCTGTATTAGTTATGATGAGGGGGAAGAATTATGGAAGAAACGATAAAGTTCAATACAGCTTTGCTACATAGTAATGTAGAAGGTGATAAGAAGACTGGTGCAACGCTAACACCAATCTATCAAGCTAGTGCCTTTGAACAGGAATCGGCAGAGAAGTTAGAGAGAGTGTTTATGAACGCTATGCCGGGTTATTCTTATACAAGAGTTAGTAATCCAACCAATACCTCCTTTGAACAACGAATTACGAACTTAGAAGGGGGAATTAGCACCGTGGCGTGTGCATCGGGGATGGCAGCAATCTTCAACGCCATTATGAATGTAGTGCAAAGTTCTGATGAGATTATCTCAAGTGTAGGAATATTCGGTGGAACAATCGGATTATTCAAGGATTTGGAAGCGTTTGACATACATACTAAGTATATTCTTCAGACAACACCAGAAGAGATTGAGAAGAATATTACAGAGCGTACGAAGGTGATCTTCGCAGAAACAATTGGAAACCCTAAGCTAGATGTATTAGATATAGAGGCAATTGCTGCGGTTGCGAAGAAACATAAAGTCCTATTCATAGTGGATAATACTATAGCTACACCATATCTCGTAAAACCATTACAGCTGGGTGCTGATATCGTAATCCATTCTTCCTCAAAATACATTAACGGTAGCGGTAACTCTATAAGTGGAGTAATAACGGATAGTGGTAAGTTCAAATGGAATGAGAAACAGTACCCACAGATTATGAAGTATAAAAAGATGGGGCCATATGCCTATGTTGCAAAACTTAGAGAGACGATTTTTCGCAATACGGGAGCTTGTTTGTCACCATTTAATTCCTTTCTTAATTGCATAGGGCTGGAGACGCTAGGACTACGCATGGAACGTGCCTGTGCCAATGCATTAGCTTTGGCTAAGTGGTTTGAAACATGTGATCAGGTAGAATATGTGAATTATCCAGGGCTAGGAAGTAGTCCATATCACGAGATAGCGAAGAGGCAGTTTCATAATGAGTACGGTGCCATGGTGACGATACGAATGGGATCGAAAGAAAAGGCATTCGCTGTTATTAATAGTCTTAACTATGCATTGCAGGTGGCTAACATAGGCGACGCTAAGACGCTAGTAATCCATCCGGCTTCCACTATTTATCATTCAAGTTCTAGTACGGAGAAGGAGAATGCAGGAGTATATGAGGATTTGATTCGTATAAGTGTTGGAATTGAAGATATAGAGGATTTGATTGCAGATTTCAAACAAGCAATTGAGAATAGTTAAGAACTAAGTTACTGATTGATTGAACTGTGACATCATCATATTGATAGTTATTTGTGAAACTCTTTGCAATGGAGAAGTTTCGCATACACCTAAATCATATTGAAATTAAAGGAGAGATAATAGTGGCAATTGATTATAGCGCTTTGAAAAAAGGTGGCTTTATGCGCCAGAAGCAAAAGGGGAGATTCTCATTACGTCTACAGGTTGTTGGTGGTACATTAACTTCAGAGAATCTTCAGGCAATATACAAGGTAGCGGACAAATTTGGGAAAGGTTACGTACATCTAACGTCACGTCAAGGTGTAGAGATTCCTTACATACGTGTTGAAGATATAGAAGAAGTGAAAGAGGAATTAGCTAAGGGTGGTTGTAAACCTGGAGTTTGTGGACCTAGAGTTCGTACGGTTACAGCGTGCCAAGGTGATACAGTATGTCCAAGTGGTAATATCGATTGTTATAAGATTGCAACAGAACTTGATCAGAGATATTATGCAAGAGAATTACCTCACAAGTTTAAGTTTGGTGTTACAGGTTGTCAAAATAACTGTCTAAAGGCTGAAGAGAATGATGTAGGTGTAAAAGGCGCTTTAGATATTAAGTGGAATAAAGACAATTGTACTTTCTGCGGAGTATGTGAGAAGGCATGTCGTGTAGAGGCAATTAAAATTGAAGAAGACAATATTCTTCTTGATGAGAGTAAGTGTAATTATTGTGGTCGTTGTGCAAAATCCTGTCCAACAGAAGCATGGGCTGGTGATGGAGCGTATATAGTTTCTTTTGGAGGATTGTTTGGGAATACCATTAATAAAGGGTCTAGTATCTTACCGTTAATCAAATCAGAAGAGCAATTATATCGTGTTACTGACGCAGCAATACAATTTTTTAATGACAATGGAAAGCCTAGTGAGCGATTCAAATTCACCATTGATCGTGTAGGCTGGGATGCTTTGCAAAAGGTAGTAGAGGAGGCATATAATGGTTGATTTTCAGATTGATGATACTGTAGATATTACAGATGTGGTATGTCCACTGACATTCGTGAAAGCAAAGGTAGCTATAGAAGAATTAGAAGATGGTCAAGTGCTTTCAGTTAAGTTGAATGATGGCGAACCAGTGCAGAATGTTCCACGAAGTTTGAAAGAGGAGGGACATCAGGTTTTAAAACTAATTAACAATGGTGATGGTACATATAATCTTCTAGTTAAGAAGGTAGAAGAGTAAGAAAGCAACTGTATAGCAGATAGGAGGTGAGTTTATGGCAATTCGAGTGAATCAAGATAGTTTTGACGTCGAAGTGTTGCAAGCCAAGGTTCCAGTGTTAGTGGATTTTTATTCGGATTCTTGCATTCCATGTAAACAGATGTCTCCAATCCTATCACAACTAGCAGAGGAATATGGTGAACAAGTTAAGATTGTTAAGGTTAATGTGAATTTCGACATTGATCTAGCAAATCGTTATCTAGTTTTGGGAGCACCAACTTTCTTAGTGTTTGCTGATGGGAAGATTGTAAATCGCAGCCAAGGCGTTAAGAAAAAAGAAGAAATTAAAAAATTAGTAGAAAATTTTATCCTTTGCAATTAGGAAATACAAGTGTGTGTTAATAATAGAAAAACTTTATAATAGAACTTAGTATGTTGACAAGAGTAAAATATATAAATAACAGTTTGTACGGAGGTATCACATGAATATAACAGTTGCAGGCAAGAAAACAGAAGTAGAAGAAGGAATTTCAATTGCGAAATTAATTGAAGTAGTAGAAGTTGAAAATCCTCTATACGTAACAGTGAGTGTTAATGAAGAATTTGTTGATTCGAAAACTTATGACGAAACCATATTAAAAGAAAATGATTCTGTAGAGTTCTTGTACTTTATGGGAGGAGGGAGTTTCTAATGGCGTTTACGAATGAGCAGTTAGAACGATATTCTAGACATATTATATTACAAGAAGTTGGCGCAAAAGGGCAGAAGAAGCTTCTTAATGCAAAGGTATTAATTATAGGAGCAGGCGGACTTGGTGCCCCAGCTGCTATGTATTTAGCGGCTGCGGGAGTTGGTACCATTGGTATAGTAGATGCAGATGAAGTAGATCTATCTAATCTACAAAGACAAATCATACATGCAACCAAAGATGTTGGTAAACCAAAGGTTACGTCAGCTAAAGAGACTATGAACGAGATGAATCCAGATGTGACAGTGAATACCTACCATACTTTTGTTACGTCTGCGAATATCCTAGAGTTAGTTGAAGAATATGATTTTGTTATTGACGGCACCGATAACTTTCCTGCAAAATTTTTGATTAATGATGCTTGTGTTATGGCAAAGAAACCATTTTCTCATGCAGGAATTATACGGTTCAAAGGTCAACTTATGACGTATGTTCCTGGTGAGGGACCTTGTTATCGTTGTATATTCCAGTCACCACCACCAAAAGATGCGGTACCAACTTGTAAGCAAGCGGGAGTTATTGGTGCAATGGGTGGAGTCATTGGCAGCTTACAGGCTATGGAAGCGTTAAAATACATATTAGGTGTTGGTGAGTTATTAGTAGGGAAACTGTTAACCTATGATGCTCTTAAAATGGAGTTTCGAACAGTGAAGTTACCGGGGCATGGTAAAGGTTGCGCAGTGTGTTCAGATAATCCAACTATAACAGAATTGATTGACTATGAACTTACCGAGTGTGATGGAAAGTAATTAGTCATATGTGAAACTATTCTCTGGTGAATAACTTTACCCACCCGAAGAGATTCACAATTGACCAAAAAGAGTGTGAAAGGTTGGATTATCATGATTAAGATGAATCAAGAAGACTATAATACAATTATAAAGCATGGCAAGCAAGGGTTACCAAATGAAGCTTGTGGTTTACTTGGCGGTGTTGTTGTGGAGGGTATAACCTATGTAAAGAAAGTTTATTGCCTTACGAATATTGACGCTAGCAGAGAACATTTTTCAATGGACCCAAAGGAGCAGTTTGCTGCAATCAAGGATATTCGTAGCAATGAGTTACAGTTAATTGGAAACTTTCATACGCACCCGGAGACACCGGCGAGACCGTCAGAAGAGGATAAGCGACTTGCATATGATACCAAGTTACTTTATGGAATTATCTCGTTGATGGATGAGGATGCGCCAGTACTTAAGATGTTTCATATTAATAAAGTGAAGGAAGTTACAGTAGAGGAAGTTGCAATTATCGATTAAGAAGTAGTTTGTGATTATGGAATAGTATCCATATAGTATTTAATATGTCAAAAGGGACTATATTAGCTTTGATAAAACTTGTTTTTTAGAGCTAATTTGTTCCTTTTTTTTTATGTTTGGAAAAGAAGAAAAGGAATTAAATTACATATAAAGTGAGGGAAATTTATTAAGAAAATAACGAATATTTACATAAAATAAAACAAACACTAAAAGTGTAAATATTACGCTAAAATTCACTGATTATAGTGGAAAAACTTAGAAGAGAGGGTTCTGCAAGTTTCGACACGGTGTTGTGCATAAGTAATAAATACTAGTAAGTTTATACACAAATACTAGGTTAATATTACGGTTGCGTATGTGTATTTGTAGTAAAAACATATAAAAACACATGGTGAATTATGTCGATTTGTATAAAAAGGTAGAAAAAGAAAAAAAGACTTTTCACAATTTTTTTTTGAGTTATAATATAGTGGGTAAACAAGGAGACCATATATCACCAAATTAGATTATGGCAAAATGAGTATACGCTTATAACCCTAATAAATAATTAAAGGAGTAGCTCATGTTTTAATCGTTATAAGAGGAGGAAAGGGAGGACAACTTAATATGGCTAAGAATTATTTGGCAGTCCCGTGTAGCAGAGTAATGTGTATATATAAATTTTTTAAATAAGTTAAGAGGTATTATTTGATCTAGTTAGGAAAGGACCTAAGGAGGAAAAATAAATGGATACACTCGTGGAACGATTAATGGAAGAGTTGAATTGTGAAACGGTTTTTACAATTCCGATTCTGGGAGGAATTCCAATAACAGAATCTGTTGTAGTATCCTGGATTATTATGTGTATCCTGTTTTGGGCATGCATTATCTTTGTAAGAAATTTAAGGGTAGTACAGCCAGGAAAGAAGCAGGTAATCTTAGAGACCGCTGTAACAGGCATGCATAATTTTTTCAACGATGTAATGGGAGGAAACGGAAAACAATACATACCGTATCTTATTACCGTTGGAATTTATATTGGAATGTCCAATTTGATTGGTTTGTTTGGCTTTAAACCACCTACCAAGGATTTGAATGTAACAGCTATGCTGGGTATTATGAGTATAATTTTAATTGAAGTTGCAGGATTTAGGAAAAAGGGAGTCAAAGGCTGGTTCAAAAGTTTCGCTGAACCAATGCCAATTGTATTACCGATTAATATCCTAGAGGTGTTTATAAAACCATTATCATTATGTATGCGTTTGTTTGGTAATGTTTTAGGGTCATTTGTTATCATGGAACTCATTAAGATAATAGTACCAGCAGTTATACCAGTGGTATTTAGCAGTTATTTTGATATTTTTGATGGATTAATTCAGGCATACGTTTTTGTATTTTTAACAGCATTATTTGTAAAAGAAGCAACTGAAGAATAGTTGAAATTATTAACAGAAAGAAAAGGAGATATATATTATGTCAACAATAGTAGCAATCGGAGCAGGAATCGCAGTTTTAACAGGTATTGGAGCAGGACTTGGAATTGGTAAAGCAACAGCTGCAGCAACAGATGCAATTGCAAGACAACCAGAAGCAGAAGGTAAAATCAGTAAAGCATTATTATTAGGTTGTGCACTAGCAGAAGCAACAGCTATTTACGGTTTCGTTATAGCATTGTTAATTATCTTAATGTTAGGATAATCAAGGACGGTGAGAATATGTTAAGTTTAAATGGATGGACGTTATTCTTTACTGTTCTAAATGTTTTAGTTTTATTTCTTGGTGTAAAAAAGTTTTTACTAAAACCAGTAATGAATGTTGTTAGTCAAAGGGAAGAACTGATACAAAACCAGTTGACTAATGCAGCTGAGACTGAAAAACAAGCAGAACAGCTAAAGGATGAATACCAAGCAGAGTTAGCAACAGCCCACGACAAGGCAGAAGAGATTATCGTCATGGCTAAGGAGAGGGCAGAAGTAGAATATAATAACGCAATTGCGAAGACTCGTGAAGAGACAGAGCATATGCTTTCTAAGGCAAAAGCAGATATTATGAATGAACAAGAAAAGGCCAAGAAGGAAGCACAAGATGAGATAACTAAGTTGGCTATTCAAGCGGCTAGAAAGATTATGAAAACAGGTGATGTTCATGACACAGGAAGCAATTAACAATGCAAAAGTATTGTATGATTTGACTCTAGAAAGAGAAACAAAGGATGCTTTCAAGGTGTTATATGACAGCATGCCTCAGCTTAAGACAATATTAGATGATCCGATAATCCCACTAGAGAAAAAGCATAATATAATTGATAAAATTGCTGAGGCAGGAGCTTATCCGATTCCGTTTAAGAATTTCTTAAAACGCTTATGTGACTATGGACAAACCTATGAATTAGAAGAGATATTTCAGGCATTTGATGAATATTGGGACGAAAAGCATAATATATTGCAAGCCAAGATCATTTGCGCAAAGCAACCTGAGGATGACAAGCTAGTTCAGGTCATGGAATTTCTGCAAAAGAAATATCCAGATAAGGAAATAAAAACGGAATTATGCATTGATGAGAATCTTCTTGGTGGAATGTGCATCAGTGTTGGCTGGGAAGAATATGACTGGAGCTATGAAGGACGTCTTAAACAGCTTGAAAGAAAATTAACTGGGAGGTGAATACTGTGGGCGCAATAAGTGCAACAGATATCATCTCCATTATCCGAAGTGAGATAGAGAGCTATGATTGGGATATGGAAAGCCGTGAAACGGGAACTGTCATCTGGGTTGGTGATGGTATTGCAACTGTTTACGGAATTGACCATGCCATGTATGGTGAAATCGTAATATTCGATAATGGAGTAAAAGGAATGGTTCAAGATATCCGTCAGAATGAAATCGGATGTATTTTATTCGGTAAGGATACTGGAATCAAAGAAGGTACAAAAGTAAGTAGAACAAAGAAAAAAGCAGGTATTCCTGTAGGAGATGCTTTTATTGGTAGAATCGTAAATGCTTTAGGAGAACCGATTGATGGAAAAGGTGAGATAGCCGCGTCAGACTATCGTCCAATCGAACAAGAGGCACCAGGTATCGTAGATCGTAAATCCGTAGATACCCCAATGGAAACAGGTATATTAGCAATTGACTCTATGTTCCCTATTGGTCGAGGACAAAGAGAGCTAATCATAGGAGATCGTCAGACTGGTAAGACTTCTATTGCAACAGATACCATAATTAATCAAAAGGGCAAAGATGTAGTATGTATCTATGTAGCAATTGGACAAAAAGCATCTAGCGTAGCTAAGATTGTATCAACCTTAGAGAAGCATGGAGCTATGGAATATTCCATCGTGTTGTCTTCGACAGCAAGCGACCCTGCATCTTTACAATATATTGCACCATATGCAGGAACAGCATTAGCAGAACATTTTATGCATAATGGTAAGGACGTATTAATCATTTATGATGATTTATCAAAGCATGCAGTAGCATATCGTGCTCTTTCGTTGTTATTAGAACGTTCACCAGGACGTGAAGCATATCCAGGAGATGTATTCTACTTACATTCTAGATTATTAGAACGTTCTAGTAGATTAAGTGATGAATTGGGTGGTGGCTCAATTACTGCATTACCGATAATTGAGACACAAGCAGGAGATGTATCAGCGTACATTCCAACCAATGTTATATCTATCACAGATGGACAAATCTTCTTAGAAAGTAATCTGTTCTTCGCAGGTACACGTCCAGCGGTAAATGTTGGTCTTTCTGTATCCCGTGTAGGTGGTGCAGCGCAGACGAAAGCGATGAAGAAAGCATCTGGTAGTGTACGTATTGATTTGGCTCAGTACCGTGAAATGGAAGTGTTTACTCAGTTTGCATCAGATCTTGATGAAACAACCAAGGCACAGTTAAAACACGGAAAAGCTTTAATGGAGTTATTAAAACAGCCTCTTTGCAATCCAATGTCATTACATGAACAAGTTATTACTCTATGCCTTGCAAATCATGGTGTATTTGATAGTGTAGAAACGAAACAAGTAAAATCATATCAACAGGATATCTTGAATTATATGGATGTTCATCATGTAGATATCTGCCAAGCAATTGAAAATGAAAAGGTACTTACAGATGAATTAGTAGCTAAGATATTAAATGCGGCTGAAGAATTTCGAGGAAACAAATAAGAATTGTAGAAAAATAAGCAGGTGTTAGTATGGCAAATGCAAAGGAAATTAAGGAGAGGATGAAGAGTGTACAGGACACAATGAAAATAACCAATGCCATGTACATGATTTCATCCACTAAGTTAAGAAAGTCAAGGAAAAGTTTAGAAGATACAGAGCCATATTTTTTTACTCTACAATCAACTATGGCTCGTATTTTACGACATATTCCAGATATGGAAGATATCTATTTCCAAACAAAAAAGAACGATAAAGACCTAAAGGTTGGTTATATCGTAGTTACTGCTGATAAAGGAATGGCTGGAGCATACAATCATAATGTAGTGAAGTTAGCAGAGCAACAGTTGGCAAAACATAATAACACGAAATTATTTGTTGTAGGAGAACAAGGTCGCCATTATTTTGAACAGCATGGAGTGAATATTGATGAGGAATTTCATTATACAGTGCAAAACCCAACGCTACATAGGGCTAGAAAGATCGGTATGACAATTTTAGATTGTTATGAGAAGCATGAATTAGATGAAGTCTACATCATATATACAAAACAAGTCAATGCAGTTCAGACTCAAGCAGAACAGGTACAGTTGCTACCTTTGAAAAAAGCAGATTTTAAAACCGAGATTCCAGCTAGTATACCAACTACTGAATTAATTCTTCGTCCATCACCGAATGTTGTGATGGATCGAATTGTACCGAATTATATTACAGGTTTTATCTATGGTGCATTAGTAGAATCCTATTGTAGTGAACAAAATTCAAGAATGATGGCAATGGAAGCGGCAACGAATAGTGCTAAGAGTATATTGCATGAATTGGATATTCTTTATAACCGTGTAAGACAAGCGGCAATTACCCAAGAGATAACAGAGGTAATTGGTGGTGCCAAGGCACAAAAGAAAAAGAAAAAGCGATAAAGTCTAGCGGCATAGAAAGGAGGATATTGAATGAAAACAGGAAAGATAATACAGGTTTTAGGACCTGTTGTGGATGTAGAGTTTGAAGATAGTAATGATCTTCCAAACATTAAAGATGCGCTAGAAGTGGAAAATGGCGATAAGAGATGTGTCATGGAAGTCGCTCAACATATTGGAAATAATACAGTGCGTTGTATTATGTTAGCCTCAAGTGAAGGCTTGCATAGAGATATGGAAGTTACTGCAACTGGAGGGGGAATCAAGGTTCCCGTAGGAGAGCAGACACTAGGAAGATTATTTAACGTCTTAGGAGATACAATTGACGGAGGCGATAAACTTCAAGGAGATGAGTGGGTTATACACAGAGATCCTCCATCTTTTGAGGAGCAAAGTCCTGCAGTAGAGATATTAGAGACTGGAATTAAGGTTATTGATTTATTAGCACCATATTCCAAAGGTGGTAAGATTGGACTCTTTGGAGGTGCTGGTGTAGGTAAGACGGTTTTAATTCAAGAATTGATTCGTAACGTTGCAACAGAACACGGTGGTTATTCCATATTTACTGGGGTTGGAGAACGTTCCAGAGAAGGAAATGATCTTTGGTGCGAAATGAAGGAATCGGGAGTACTAGAAAAGACGGCATTAGTGTTTGGACAGATGAATGAGCCACCAGGAGCTCGTATGCGTGTTGCAGAAACTGGACTTACTATGGCAGAATATTTCCGTGACGAAAAACATCAAAATGTGTTATTATTCATTGATAATATATTCAGATTTACACAAGCAGGATCTGAGGTTTCGGCGCTTTTAGGACGTATGCCATCAGCAGTAGGTTATCAACCTACACTTGCAACGGAGATGGGTGAGCTACAAGAGCGTATTGCTTCTACTAGAAATGGTTCTGTAACTTCTGTACAAGCAGTTTATGTACCAGCCGATGACTTAACTGACCCAGCGCCAGCTACAACATTTGCCCATCTAGATGCAACTACAGTATTATCTAGAAAGATAGTAGAGCAAGGTATTTATCCTGCAGTTGATCCACTTGAGTCAACTTCTCGTATATTGGAGGCAGATATAGTAGGAGAAGAACACTATAACGTTGCCAGAAAGGTACAAGAACTTTTGCAAAAATACAAGGAACTTCAAGATATTATTGCAATTCTTGGTATGGAAGAGCTATCTGATGAGGATAAGACTACTGTATTCCGAGCAAGAAAGATCCAAAAATTCTTATCTCAACCATTCCACGTGGCAGAGAACTTTACTGGAATCCAAGGTGCGTATGTACCATTAAAAGAAACCATTCGTGGTTTTAAGGCAATTATAGATGGTGATATGGACGAATATCCAGAAGCTGCGTTTTTCAACGTAGGAACAGTTGAAGACGTGAAAAAGAAAGCTGAGAATATGACTAAACAGGCATCTTAAGATGTATGTGTCGTCCTAGGAGGTATCGATATGGAACATACTTTTTATCTGAAAGTATTGTCTGCAAATCGAGTCTTTTTTACAGGAAAGTGTAAAGCAGTAATTATTCCAGAGTATGATGGACAAAAAGAGATATTAGCAAACCATGAAGACATGGTAATCGCAGTGTGCGAAGGCGAGATGCGTTTTTTACCAGAGAATAGTGAAGAATGGCAGTATGCTGTAATTGGAACTGGGTTTGTTCAGATTGCTAATAATCGTGTATCATTGTTGGTAGAGACTGCAGAGCATCCAGAAGAAATAGATATTGCAAGAGCGAGAGAAGCGAAAGAACGTGCGGAGGAACAGCTACGTCAAAAACAGAGTTTGCAAGAATACTATCAATCGAGTGCATCTTTAGCGCGTGCAATGACTAGATTGAAACTGGCTGGAAAGACTTACAATATTTAAGGATATCGTATTATATTAGATTGAGCCTTTGCAATTACTAGATTAAGTAGTAATTGTAAAGGCTCAATTTTTTGACTTTAAAGGTGTGCGCTCCTTGAGGCATACACCCTTTAGTAAAATATTTCATTTATGATCAAAACTTAGTCCATCTATAACTTCTTTCATCTCATCTAAGGTATACCCTTTGACATCCTTTGGTCTTCCGATAATTATACAAGTTACACCAGCTTGTTTAGCAGCATCAATCTTCTCGGCAAAACCACCGGGTAAGCCGGATTCTTTTGTTACAAGATATTTGGCATCGGTATGAAGAAGCATAGCATAATTAAGTTCCAACGAGAATGGCCCTTGCATACAGATAAGGTGTTTCCCTTGAATGCCTAGCTCATAACACTCTTTTACCACATTTGGCGATGAAAGTGTTCTGGCATAGACACGATTTTCAAAGTCAGGAAGCTGTGTGTAAGCATTTAGTTCTTTGCTTCCTGTGGTCACAAAGATATTACCTGAAGTTTTCTTAAGATATGTCACTGCTTCCTCAACAGAGTCAACGAATACTGTGTGTTTACTGTTGATAAGTAACTCAGAGGATTCTCTAATTACACGATAGTAAGTAGTATTTGTTGCTTGACAAGCGGTTTGGATATTAGTTGATACAATTGTTGCGTAAGGATGTGTTGCATCAATTACAACAGAAAATGTTTCTTGATTTATAAGAGCAATCATATCATCCGCTGTTAACCGTGTGGATGTAGTTTCTACATATTGTAGATTTAATAAAAGTTGTTCACCATATTCAGTGGCTACACATGCATGTGTAGCTATTTTTAATGTGTTAAGATATTCCGCTAGAATACGTCCTTCTGTTGTTCCAGCAAAGAGTAAAATGTGTTCCATAAGACCTCCAATATGTAAAGCTTATACTGTGCATTTAAACTAATATTAGAATTAGTATAAACGGTAACATGTAGAATGTATACATTAAATCTGTAGGCACATATATATGAAGTTAATACATATACTATTAAAGAACAATAAGATGGGGAGAAGTAAATTATTGGAAATTCTTGACGAAAAATATTATGATCAAATTATTGATAATGTTTTAATACCTTTCTATGATATGGGTAACAATATTACATATATAAATGAAAGACATTCTTTGCTTCATATATTAGTTAATCAGCCAAATCCTTGTGATTTGGGTATAAATCCATATCATAGATTTCCATCCCTATTCACATTAGAATCAACTGAAAGTTTAGAAAAGTCAAACATTAGAAGTGTACAGCGAAACCCTAATTTTGCACTATATGGGCAGGGGGTTGTAGTCGGTGTAATAGATACAGGAATTGATTATACGCATCCTGCTTTTCGTAATACGGATGGTTCAACTAGGATAATTTCTATTTGGGATCAAACCATTCAAGGCGAAGCAGTACCAGAGGGATTTACATTTGGTACAGAGTATGGACGGGAACAGATTAACCTTGCACTACAATCTACAGAGCCGTTATCCGTTGTACCTACGGTTGATACGAATGGACATGGAACAGCTATTGCAAGTATATTAGCAGGAACGCAAGATACAACCAATGACTTTAGTGGTGTTGTACCAGAAGCAGATTTGGTGGTAATTAAACTAAAAGAGGCAAAACAAAATTTAAAACAGATTTTTTGTGTTCCTGTAGATGCTATCTGTTATCAAGAGTCCGATATTATGCTTGGAGTTCGATATGCTCTTTCTGTTGCGTTAAAGTTAAATAAACCACTTGCAATATGTATAGCACTAGGAAGTAGCCAGGGAGGACATGATGGACGTGGTGCGTTAAGTAGCTATTTAGCCTATCTTTCACAGCTCTCTAGAACGGGGGTAGCAGTAGGAGGGGGGAACGAAGGAAATAAGAAAAGGCATTATTATGGAATTATGTCAACTGACATACAATATAAGGAGTTTGAGCTTAATGTAGATAGTAAAGATACCATGTTTACCATGGAAGTATGGGTGGATACGCCAGGACGATTTGCGATTGCTATAACAGCGCCGACAGGAGAAACAACGCAACTTATATATCCTAAGTTAGGTGTATGTAACGAATACAATTTTATTTTTACAGAAACTAAGATCTGGGTGAATAATATATTATTTGAAGAAGAATCGGGAGATCCATTAATATTAGTTCGATTTAGAAACATAATGCATGGTATTTGGCGTTTTCGACTGCTGAGTATTGATAGAGAGAATACTTCATTCAATGTGTGGTTACCTTCTGAAAATTTAATATCAAGGGATACCTTTTTTTTGGAGCCTGATCCCAACATCACAATCACCTCTCCGGGAAATGGAGTATTTCAGCTTACAGTAGCTGCATACAACCAGAATAATAACAGCATCATGCAGGAGTCCAGTAGAGGGTATAATAGATTGGGGGAGATACAACCTAATGTTGCAGCACCAGGGTACCAATTATCATGTGCGGTACCAGGTAATGTATATGGAGTATTAACGGGAACTGGAGGAGCCGCTGCTCACACAACTGGAATAATAGCTATGATTTTAGAGTGGGCCGTGACGAGAGGTAATTATGAAACAATCACTGGAAACAATATTAATCACTTGATTATGAGAGGAGCATATCGCGAGGTGGATTTGATATATCCCAATAATGTATGGGGATATGGTAGAGTTAATGTAAGTGGTTTATTTGAACGACTAACCGTATAAGGATTAATTTGAGTCAAATATATAAAAGTAACAGAACCTGTAAAATCTAGTAAGACAGGACTGTCAGAAAAACGTCATTGACACTATAGTAGAATTCATATTCAATATAGGTAAATATCGTATCTATATAAAACGTGAAGCTAGGAGCGTAGAAGTTATGAATAAAGTAATTGATGAAAACTATTATGATTTAATTATTAATAACGTTATAGTACCTTCTTATGACACAGGAGATAACATTACTTATATTAATGAAACAAATTCATTACTGCATGTATTTAATGATAGAAATTCTCCTTGCGATTTAGGTAGGCAACCATATCACCGGTTTCCATCTATATTTACATTAGAATCCGATATAAGTATTCAAAAATCAAACATAGATAAAGTACAGAGAAATACTTATCTAGGACTGTATGGACTGGGGGTAATTGTAGGCATTATTGATACGGGTATTGATTACCAACATCCAGCTTTTCGGCACAATGATGGAAGTACTAGAATACTCAACATATGGGATCAAAGCGTGCAGGAAGGAAGGGTACCCGAAGGGTTTACGTTTGGTTCTGAATATAATGCAGAGCAAATTAATATCGCATTACACTCAACCGACCCATTAACTATGGTGCCATCAGTAGATACGAATGGGCATGGAACTGCTATAGCAAGTATTATAGCAGGAAAGGAAAATGAAAGTGGTGAATTTAGTGGGGTGGTACCTGAAAGTGAAATCATAGTTGTTAAGCTTAAAGAAGCTAAAAAAAATCTGCATAATGTATTTTTTTTGCGAGACGATGCAGTTTGTTATCAGGAATCTGATATTTTACTTGGTTTGCGCTATTTACTTATGGTTTCAAAGAGATTAAATCAACCTCTTGCAATATGTGTTGCCCTTGGAACGAGTCAAAGTGGTCATAATGGTCGTGGAGCAACAAGTAGTTACCTAGACCATCTATCAGGCATCTCGCGTATGGGCCTTGCTATCCCAGCAGGGAACGAGGGGAATGCTCAAAGACATTATTTTGGGTCATCAAATTCTGCAGCAGCATATAATGAATTCGAACTTAGAGTAGATGAAAAGGATAAGCTGTTTTGGATGGAGATTTGGCCAGATCCGATAGCAAGGCTTGCGATTGAAATAATAACTCCAACTGGAGAATCAACGAAATTCATCTATCCAACAAGAAATGATTGTGTTGAAAACAACTTTATCTATAGCCCAGGTATTGTATGGGTAAATAATATTGTTTTAGAAGAGGAAAATGGAAATCAACTTATACTTGTTCGTTTTAGAAATCCTCTTCAGGGAATTTGGCGCTTTCGCGTTTTAAATATAGAAACGGAGGCCTTTTCCTTTAATGCATGGTTACCAAATGGGGAATTAATTTCTAAGGACACTTATTTCTTAAATCCAGATCCCAATACTACTATAACAGAATCAGGAAATGCTCCAGGTCTTCTAACTGTAGCTGCTTATAATCAAAATACAGACAGCATTCTATTAGAGTCAGGTAGAGGATATACGAGATCCGGTATCGTAAAACCAGATATTGCCGCGCCAGGTTATAATCTTGCTTGTGCATTACCGAATAATCGGTATGGTACAATAACAGGTACAGGTGCTGCAACAGCCCATACGGTGGGGATTATTGCCATGATCTTAGAATGGGCAGTGGTACGGGGAAACTACACGTCCATAACGGGAAGTAATATTAATGCACTGATTATTCGGGGAGCAAGACGTAAGGATACCTTAGTATATCCCAATAATATATGGGGGTACGGAGAAATAGATGCCTATGCAATATTTGTTCGCCTTAGCCTTTAAGAGCTACAAGTATCAAAAAACAATAACATATGGACAGATAACGGCGGCAATGGTTACACCATGTGCTGCTGTTTTTTTAATAAGAATAGTTCCAGTAGGCTCCTGATAAAGTGCAGCTCTTTCACATACATTGTCGATCCCAGTGACAGATTTTACGAAGGGTGATGGTGTGAAATCTCCAGTTAAAGACGACAATTCCTTGGATGAATGCACCTTGAATGGAAGTTTATATTGTTGGCAGAAGTCTAGTAACCCGGCTTCATGAGCTTTTAAATCTATACTCGCCACTTGTTTCACTGCATGTATAGAGATGTGATGTTTCGCTAGTGTATGGAGTACCATAGTTTCTATAACCTCCATAGGAGTGTCTTTCTTACAGCCAATTCCTAGAGTAATAATTCTAGGGATAAGATGAAGCGTTCTATCGAAGGGAGATTTTTGTTCATCTAGGGAGATGGTAATACCTAGAGGTAGCTCGCTTGGAGATTGTATAGGAAGTGTGGTTTGTTGCCGAACCAATTGCTTGGGCAAACTAGAATTAACAGGAAAATCGCTGCTTAGCCCAATTTCTTTGTTATCAAGTAATTCACTAGATACTTGTTTGGCTAGAGCCATATTATCCATATACATATTATTCTTGGTCGCAAAAACATCAACAGCGAATGTATTATTCAAATCAGTAGCGGTTGAGATAATTGGGGTAGCACCAATGAAGTTAGCTATTTGTTTGGTTAGTTCATTGCCGCCACCAATATGACCAGATAGCAGAGAAATAGCATATTGACCAAGCTCATCAATGACAACGACAGCGGGATCAGTTGTCTTACTTTCAAGAAATGGTGCAATAGAACGAACTGCTATGGCACAAGCACTTACAAAGATAATGGCATCTACGTTATGAAAGATTTCTTTCACTTGTTCTTTCAATGGGAGATTAAGTTTTGTAAGGTAAGGAGGAAGTTCTGTTTTAATGGTTGTATAAGAAGTACAACTATTGTTGTCATTCTCAATTTTCTTATGTAACTGACTACTAAGTGTTGCAGCTTTCGTTGTAAATGAAAAAAGTACGTAACGCATAAATATATCCTCCTGAATTATTTGACTTAAGTATAGCTTAGAATTTATAAAATGTATAGAAAATAAGAGTAGAATTTTGTTTACTATTTTCTGGATTATTATCTCAAATAATGGTATAATATAGTAAATTAGCATAGGAGAGAGTCAAGTAAATGAAGCAAATACAAATCAAAAAACAGAGGATTTAGAGAAAGCGTATTTGGAATGTATCTATACAGAGCTGAAATTGTGGAAGCAGTCTACATGGAGAAAGACTATACCAATAACGGTACAACAATAGACTCATTATGTATATTTAATATATTTATAACATATAATTACTAGAAAGTTTTAGTGTAGTACATAAGATGATATGTAGTACATATGATTGACAAGTAAACATGCACATGCTACTCTATTAAAGTAAATTCAATATTGTTTTTGTTTTTAGGATTATTCGTGGATTTTCCATGAATGGGGAAGCAGGTTAGAATCCTGCGCAGTACCCGCTGCTGTAAGGGAATAGTAGTACTTCATTATGTCACTGTGAATAATGGGAAGACGAAGTACTATGTTGGACGCCTAAGCCAGAACACCCGACTGAAAACGAATTTACGAGGTTACGGGGATATAACCAGGTAGTTAATTAGAGAGTAAGGAATGTAATAATACCTCCTCTCTTTCTTTTTCGTACCTGTTGTATCACAAATAGGTTAACTAATCAGAAATGTCAAGATTTCTGGTTAGTTACGAATCTGAAAGAGAAGGAGGATTTTTTATGTCTAAAAGACAGAAACTTGTATTCAGAGCTTCAATATTAGTGGCTCTTAGTCTAGGTATTGCACCAGTAACATCAGCAATGCACATTATGGAGGGGTATCTCCCTCTATCCTATTGTGTTATGTGGGGCGTTTTATGTCTCCCATTCTTAGTTTATGGTGTATTTTCAATCAAGAAGCAATTAAAGGATAACAGAAGATTGCTTCTCATCTTTGCAATGGTAGGTGCTTATGCATTCGTACTATCAGCACTTAAGATCCCGTCTGTTACAGGAAGTAGTTCACATCCTACAGGAACAGGTTTAAGTGCTATCTTATTCGGACCAGGAGCAACTGCGTTAATCGGTATTATTGTATTGTTATTCCAAGCAATCTTACTTGCGCATGGTGGTTTGACAACCCTTGGTGCTAATACATTCTCTATGGCCATAGCTGGTCCTATCGTATCATATCTTATATATAAATTAGTATTAAAATGTAAAGGTTCTCGTTATGTAGCAATCTTCTTAGCTGCATCTTTGGGAGACTTGTTCACATATGTTGTAACTTCCTTGCAATTAGGTCTTGCGTTTCCAAGTACAGATGGTGGTGTCTTCGCTTCTATTGGTAAATTCATGGGAGTGTTTGCGGTTACACAGATTCCACTTGCAATAATAGAAGGTATCTTAACTGTTATTGTAGTAATTGCTTTAGAATCATTTGCAAAAACAGAATTAGAAGATCTTGGGTTTGGAAGGAAGGTGCGTGAAGTTGAGTAAGAAAAAGGTTGTTGTCCTATTATTGGTGATTTGTATTTTGATTGCTACAATTCCATTACTTATGAATAGAGATAGTGAATTTGGCGGAGCAGATGGTCAGGCAGAAGACTTGATTTCAGTGATTAATCCAGATTATGAAGCATGGGCAGATCCTATTATGGAACCACCAGGTGGGGAAACAGAATCGTTATTATTCTGCTTACAAGCAGCTCTTGGTGCTGGAGTCTTTGGATATGGTATAGGTGTTTTAAAAGAAAGAAACCGTAAGGAGACTAAGTCCGAATGATCATGATGGATAAATGGGCATATAGTTCTAGGCTCAGAGAAGAAAATCCATATAGTAAATTACTCTTTGGAGTAGGGAACTTATTGATCTGTGTTTTATGCAGGTCCAATGTGGTATCCTTAGGTATATTTTTTATGATGTTTGCACTGGCTGTTTTAGTAGGGAGGATGCCACTCCGGGTATATCTACGATTGTTATGCATACCTTTGATTTTTTTAGTGATTAGTACAATAACAGTAATATTTGAATTTGGTCAGATGGAGTCAGCCAAGGTACTTGTATCCTTGGCTGGTGGCCATATCTATATGACCAAATGGTCTCTAACAAGAGGAATTCAGTTGTTTATGTCATCTTTTGCTTCTGTTACTTGTTTGTATTTTCTTGCGGTAACAACTCCTATGATTGATATAATTCAAGTGCTAAGAAGTTTTCATCTTCCTAAGATCATGATAGAGTTAATGTTTCTAATCTATCGTTTTATATTCTTATTATTAGAGACAGGGAATGCAATTGTAGTAGCACAAGATTGTAGATTAGGTTATAAGGATAGAATGACGTCAATGAGGTCCACAAGTAAGATGGCAGCAGTATTATTCATACGTGCTTACCAAAAGGCAGATGCCTTATTTAGTGCTATGGAATCAAGAGGGTATGATGGTGACTTATGTGTATTAGGCACGATTGAGCGACCCCGAATCCGGGAAGGAATATCAATGCTTGCTATTATTATAGTGGAGGGAATTGTTTGTTATTATGTCTTACGTGTTTTGTAACAAGAAAGCGTTGCTATTATTTATAGATCTTATGAGGCGATATCGCTATCAGGTTTGTGTTGTACGTGGGAGTCTTTTGACCCCACGAATCCTGAGAATTGACAAGATTATGAAAGGGGGCCATGCACTATTTACTTTCAACTTATTAGATGAGAAGTGCCAGAAGTAATATGCATGGGTATACAATGATTGAAATAAAGGATCTTGGTTATCAATATGAAGATGGAACCGTAGCACTAGAGAATGTGAATCTAACAATTAATAAAGGTGAGAAGATTGCAATTATGGGTCCTAATGGCTCAGGAAAATCAACCTTATTTCTCTGCCTGAATGGAGTTTATAAACCGACTAAAGGGTGCATTCATGTGAATGGTGAGCCTATAATGTACAATAGAAACGGGATGAAGAAATTAAGACAGGTCATTGGGATTGTATTTCAAAATCCAGATAATCAGTTATTCAGTGCAGATGTTTTTCAAGAGATTTCCTTTGGTCCATTGAATCTAGGACTTGAGAAAGAGGTTGTAAGAGAACGTGTAGAGTCCGTTCTAGAATCTCTTCATATAGAACATCTTAAAAAGAGACCTACACATTTCCTAAGTGGAGGGCAAAAAAAACAAGTTGCGATCGCTGATATCGTAGCAATGAAGCCAGAAGTGATTTTGTTTGATGAACCAACAGCTGCACTGGATTCATATCATAGTCAATTAGTAAATGCTTTAGTTGATGAACTATGTGAATCAGGAATAACAGTAATTCAAGCAACACATGATAGTGATTATGCAATGGAATGGGCAGATCAGGTTATTGTAATTCAAGATGGAAGGGTAATAGTAAAGGATAGCCCACAGAAGGTATTTGAGGATATAGAGCTAAGGAAGAGGGCATACCTAGAAGAGCCAAACGTCTTAAAGATGTATAATTGCTTGTGTAGGACACATATGATAGAGAATATAAATGATGGTATATGCCCTAGATCGATAGAGGATTTGGCAAAACTTATTGAATTATTATAGAAGGGGATGAAAGGAGTCATGCTAGGTAATGAAAAAAGCAATCGTAGTAGTTAGTTTTGGTACGAGTCATGAAGATACAAGAAAGAAAACAATAGAGGCAATTGAACGAGGGATTGCAGAAACTTTCAAGGATTATCAAGTATTTCGTGCTTTTACAAGCAAGATTATTATTAAGAAGTTACGAGAAAACGAAAATCTGATTGTACCAACTGTGAAAGAGGCGATGGAGAAATTGGTTGAAGAGGGATATACAGATGTAGTTATTCAGCCAACACATATTATCAATGGTATTGAGAATGAGAATATGTTAGAAGACTTATCATTCTATGCTAAGAGATTTAGTAGTTTTCGTATTGGAAAGCCACTATTGTCTGACATAGAAGACTACAAGCAGTTAGTAAACTGTATCGTTGAGGAAAATCATGTTGGGGAAGAAGAAGCTATTTTATTAATGGGGCATGGTACAAGTCACCATGCGAATGCCGTGTATCCAGCAGTGGATTATACATTCAGAGCAGAAGGTTATTCAAACATTTATATGGCTACAGTGGAAGGATATCCAGCTATTGAAGATGCTATGGGACTTATGGAAAAGTATAATTATAAGAAAGTAGTATTAATTCCGTTTATGATTGTAGCAGGTGACCATGCGAAGAATGATATGGCTGGAGACGAAGAAGATTCATGGAAATCAATTCTTGAGAAGGCTGGATATGAAGTGGATTGTAAATTACAAGGACTAGGTGAGCTTGAAGTGGTACAAGAGATGTTTATCCGTCATATAAAGGAAGCAGAGTAAGTATTGTCAGTAAGAGTTTGCTCATTCATACCTCATGCAAAAGCAAGTAGATAGAGGAGGAAGTCAGATGGAAACAACACCATTAGTTAATAAGAGAAAGAAACTCCGCAGTGGCTATACAACTGGAAGTTGTGCGGCGGCAGCAGCAAAAGCAGCTACTAGTATGCTATTAGAAGGAGCTATTGTTAATCAGGTATCCTTACTGACTCCCAAAGGCGTGACTTTGCATCTAACAATTGAAGATATTAGTATGGAAAAGGATTCTATACGGTGTGCGGTCCGTAAGGATAGTGGTGATGACCCTGATGTAACTAATGGAATACTGGTTTACGCGGTGGTTAGTAGGGTACAGGGCAATCAAATCACATTAGATGGTGGTATCGGAGTTGGTAGAGTGACGCTACCAGGATTATGGCAAAAGATCGGAGAGGCTGCAATCAATAAGGTACCAAGACAGATGATTCTACAAGAAGTAGCGTCGGTATGTGAACAAAAAGGATATGATGGAGGCTTAGAAGTTATCATTGAGATACCTGAGGGCATAGAGATTGCTAGAAGGACGTTTAATCCAAGGCTAGGAATCGAAGGTGGTATATCAGTGCTAGGAACTACAGGAATTGTGGAGCCTATGAGCGAGAGCGCATTGATTGATTCTATAGCACTAGAGATCAAGGTGAAAAAAGCAAATGGACAGGAGATACTCATTCTTACACCAGGTAATTATGGCGCAGATTTCTTGAAGGAGACTCTTCATATCGATATTAATAAGGCAGTTAAATGTAGTAATTATGTAGGTGAGGCCTTAGATACCGCGGTGGAGGTTGGCTATAAGAAGATTCTTATGGTTGGACATGTGGGGAAGTTTGTTAAGTTAGCAGCGGGAATTATGAATACGCATTCAAGGCAAGCGGATGCCAGAATGGAAATATTTCTAGCCAATGCGGCATTAGAAGGAGCTAATCTGGAAACGTTACAAGCAATTGAGAAAGCGATTACTACAGATGAGATGATATCCATATTAAAACAGGCGGGTTATCTAGAAGGTGTTTTGGAGCGGATTACAAATCGTATCCAATTTTATGTGCAACATAGAGTAGGCACAGATATTAAGATAGGAATAATGGTATTCTCTGTAGAATATGGTTTACTTGGTCAGACGGAAGGAACAGAGGATTTAATATAGACTTTGCGAAACTTTTTCCATGTCGACAACATATCTGTGTTTTAAGGCTACCTACTACAATTTTCTTAAAATTGTAACGGTAGACATAAAACACATTGATATGTTTATTGTCATTACAAAGAGTTACGCAATTATCTAATATAGCGAAAGGAGCCATGCATTGCTTTTAGAATCACAAGTAAAAGTCTGTGATAAGCATGGGGTATAGAATGAAAGGAACATTATACGGAGTAGGAACGGGTCCAGGAGATCCTGAACTATTAACATTAAAGGCTGTCCGAATATTAAAGGAAAGTGATGTAATTGCAATAGCCATTACGGATAGCGCATTAGAGGAACCACTCTTAGAGGATTGCAAACAGGATTCGGTAAGGGATAAGAAGTGCGATTTATACCGTCAGGGCTGCGTTGCATATTGTATAACAGTACAGAGCGTACCAGAAATAGCAAATAAAACAATCTTACATCTACCAACGGTTATGACAAAAGATAAGAAGAAACTACAAGAAGGATATGAAAGAGCTGCGAAAGCGGTTGAAGATTTACTTGAACAGGGAAAACAAGTTGCATTTATTACATTAGGCGATCCGACGGTATACTCAACATACCTTTATGTACATGCACTTATTAAGGAAGCAGGGTTTGATACGCAGATTATCAGTGGGATTCCATCCTTTTGTGCGGCATCAGCAAGAATGAATCAAGGATTAGTGGAAAGATCTGAACAACTGCATATTATACCAGGTTCTTACGGTGTAGAAGAAGCATTGACCATGAAAGGTACGAAGGTTTTCATGAAGGTAGCTAGTAAGATGCCTAAGGTAAAGGAATATATTCGCAGGCATCATAATGAGGTTGTTATGGTTGAGAATTGTGGTATGGAAGGTGAGAACATCTACACGAATTGTGAAGACATACCAGATGATGCCAGCTATTACTCGCTGTTAATTGTGAAGGAGGATAAATAATGGTTCAATTCGTAGGAGCAGGCTCAGGGGCGGCTGATCTAATTACTGTAAGAGGGCAACGGTTACTAATGGAAGCAGATGTGATAATCTATGCAGGTTCCTTAGTTAATCCAGAGCTATTACAGTATAAAAAGGAGTCAGCGAAAGTGTACAATAGTGCATACATGACTTTAGAAGAAGTGATTGAAGTAATGAGAGAGGCTCATAAAGAGGATTTGAAGATTGTTAGGCTTCATACAGGGGACCCTTGTTTATATGGAGCAATCAAAGAACAGATGGATGAACTTGTGAAACATGATATACCATACGAAGTTTGCCCAGGAGTTAGTTCATTCTGCGGTGCAGCAGCAGCTCTACAAGCAGAATATACTTTACCAAACGTATCACAGTCTGTAATTATTACGCGAATGGCTGGTAGAACTCCGGTACCAGAGAAAGAAGAAATAGCTAGATTAGCCTCACATCAAGCGACGATGGTGATATTCTTAAGTACTGGTTTATTAGAACAATTGCAAGTTGAACTGATGAAAGGTGGATATCCAGCTGATACGAAGGCAGCGATTGTGTACAAAGCAACTTGGCCCGATGAGAAAGTGTACCGTTGCACAGTAGAGACATTAGCACAGACAGCTAAGGACAATAACGTAACGAAGACATCACTTATTGTTGTAGGAAATGTATTGGATGGAGAGTACGAACGTTCCGAATTATATAATCCTACATTTACAACAATGTTTAGAGAAGCTAGTAAGTAAATCTGTGTATCTAGAAGGAGAACAGTTATGAGTAAAATATACGTAGTAGGGATTGGACCGGGAGATTACGAACAGATGACGATTCAAGCAGTTAAGGTACTTGAATCTTGTGATGTAATTGTCGGCTATACGGTATATGTTGATTTGGTGAAAGAGCATTTTGCAGGGAAAGAGTTCCTAACTACACCGATGAAGCAAGAAGTAAAGCGTTGTGAATTGGCATTTGAGGAAGCAAAGAAGGGGCAGGTAGTTGCTATGATTTGTAGTGGCGATGCTGGAGTTTATGGGATGGCAGGTTTAATCTATGAGGTAGGAGAAAGTTACCCAGAGGTTGAAGTGGACATAATTCCAGGTATTACAGCAGCACTTTCTGGAGCAAGTGTACTTGGAGCCCCATTAATTCATGACTTTGCAGTGATTAGTCTTAGTGATCTTCTAACTCCGTGGGAGAAGATTGAAGCTAGATTGAAAGCAGCTGCGCAGGCTGATTTTTCGATCTGTCTATACAATCCTTCTAGTAAGAAAAGAGCGGATTATCTTATGAAAGCTTGTGACTATATGTTGGAGTACAAATCTCCAGAAACTATCTGTGGAATCGTACGTAACATTGGAAGAGAAGGAGAAGAATCCGAGGTACTTACATTACAGCAGCTTAGGGATACCGTAGTTGATATGTTCACGACGGTGTTCATTGGGAATAGTCAGACGAAAGTAGTTGCAGGTAAGATGGTAACACCAAGAGGGTACAAAGGGATATAAAGAAAGGGCTACTAGATGAATAAGAAGAAAGTATATCTAATTGGAATCGGTATGGGTTCTGAAAGTTCATTAACCAAAGAAGCAATGGATATTCTCAGGCAGGTTCCGGTTGTAGTTGGAGCCAAGCGTATGATCGAAAGTTTCCAGAATACGTCCATATGGATTACGAGAGAAGAGATGGGGGATCTTCCACAAGTTTATGTTGAATACCACTCTTTAGGGATAGCAGATTATATTAAAGGTTTAGAATACAGTCAGGTTGCAGTTCTTCTTTCTGGTGATGTTGGTTTTTGTAGTGGGGCTAAGAAGTTATTGAAGGCACTGGAATTTTGCGAGGTCGTGATGATATCAGGAATTACTACAGTAGCATACTTGGCTTCAAGATTAAACCTCTCGTGGGAGGATATGAATTTGACGTCCTTACATGGAACATCGAATGCAATTGTTAATAGAATCCATCACAATCCATATACATTTACATTACTAGGTGGTAAGGACAGTGTAAATCAAGTTTGTGAGTTGCTAATGGAGTATGGAATGGAAGAGGTCAAACTTCATGTTGGAGAGTGCCTATCTTATTCTAATGAGAAGGTACAGACGATTAACCCTGCCAAGGGATATGTGGGTGAACAAGAAGAATTAGCAGCGGTGATTATTGAAAACCCTGATCCTTGTAGAGAGATTAATTGCAGTATAGAAGACGAGGAATTTATTCGTGGTAAAGTTCCGATGACAAAGGCAGAAGTCCGTGAAGTCAGTATAAGTAAACTTAAATTAACGAAAGATGCAATTTGCTATGATATAGGTGCTGGAACTGGTTCTATAGGAATTGAAATCGCATGTAAATCACCAGACATTCAGGTGTATGCCATCGAGAAGAATCCTGAAGCAGTAGAATTAATTGAACAGAATAAGAGAAAGTTTCGCGTTGATAATGTTAGAGTAGTAGAAGGGCTTGCACCTCAGGATTTAGAAGCTTTACCCGCGCCGACACATGCCTTTCTTGGCGGAACGACTGGGAATCTAGAAGGTATCGTCTATGCGTTATGGGAGAAGAATCCTAACGCTCGTATTGTGCTCAATGCGATTGCACTCGAGACAGTAGCACAGGCGATAGCTTTTGAGAAGAAACACCCAGAGATTAAAAGTGAAGTAGTTCAACTTCAAGTGTCTAAGGCAAGAACCATAGGCGATTACCATATGATGACGGGACAAAATCCAATCTATATCATTACGTGGCAGAGGTAAGAATTATGTGTGATAACTTTGCAACAAGAAGACAGAAAGGAGGTTCTTATATTGAATACAAGAAAGGTTAAAGTTCCTAGAGTGATGATTACAGGAATTGCTAGTGGCAGTGGGAAAACAACAATGGTTTGTGCAATCCTTCAAGAATTAAAAAGACGTCACCTAGCACTTGCAGCGTGTAAATGTGGTCCTGATTATATAGATCCTATGTTTCACAGAGCGGTTACAGGAGCGAAAACAGCAAACCTGGATTTGTTCTTTACACCACCAGAAGTAGTACGAGAGATATTATATGAGAATAGTATTGATACGGACATAACGATAATTGAGGGTGTAATGGGATATTATGATGGAATGCAACTAGGAAAAGATACTGCTAGCTCCTATGATGTGGCAAAACAAACAATGACACCAGTAATATTAGCTGTTTCCTGTAAGGGTATGAGTTTATCGCTTGCTGCTATTATTAAAGGTGTTATGGAGTTTCGTGAGGATAGTAATATTCAAGGAATTCTTCTTAATGGAATAGGGAAAGCCATGTATGAAAGAATCAAACCTGTTATTGAAGAAGAAACGAAGATTCCTGTGGTTGGATTCTTACCTCCTCTAACAGAATTTCAATTGGAGAGCAGACATCTTGGATTAGTTACACCTGATGAAATCCGGAATCTACAAGGACAATTAGAGTATCTTAGTGAAGTAGCTAGAGATAGTATAGATCTTGATCGAATTCTTCACATAGCTAATAATGCGCCTGAGCTGGTGGTTAGAGAGATAGCTGAGTTATCTAGTAAACCCATGGAGAACAATAAGGAAATAATTCGAATTGGCTATGCTTATGATAAAGCATTTTGTTTCTATTATCAGGAAAATCTCCATTTGCTTGAGAAGATGGGAGCAACCTTAATACCATTCTCTCCGCTAGAGGATACTGCGATTCCTAAGAATCTTGATGGGTTATTATTAGGAGGTGGTTATCCAGAAGTATATGCGAAGGAATTAGAGGAAAATTCAAGTATGCGAAAATCCATCTTGGAAGCCATTCATGCAGGAATGCCATGTATAGCAGAGTGTGGTGGATTTATGTATCTGCATGAACGAATGCAAGGCAAAGATGAAGAATGGTATGAGATGGTTGGAGCGATTGAAGGGGAATCGTTTAAAACTAATCGGTTAGTGCGCTTTGGTTATGTAACTGTAAAAGCCAATGAAGAGACAACGTATTCCTCTAAAGAGGAAGAGCTAAGAGGACATGAGTTCCATTACTGGGACAGTTCCAATACAGGGTCCGATTATACCGCCACTAAAACATCATCTGCTATAACTTATCCTACTATGCATGCTAAGAACAACTTGTTAGCTGGATACCCGCACTTCTATTATTATAGTAATCCAGACTTTGTGAGGCGTTTTATAGAGAGTTGTCGTAAGAGGTGGCGCTAAGGAACACGTTATGATGATCGGAAGGCACAGGTATATTAAGTGGCTGAAGTCTACTTTGTAAAAGTGGTACGACGATATAGCCAAAGGTATTAGCAATAGAGAGGAGAATGGTAAATCGTATGTTAGAAAGATCCTTACGAGCAATTCTTGAAGAGATAGAACCAAAAGATGAGACCGCGATGGAAGAAGCCAGAGAACACTGGCTGAATATAGCTAAACCGTTATTTAGTTTAGGAAAGTTAGAGAATGCTGTAATTGATATGGCTGGTATGAAGGGAACCTATGATTATAGACTGGATAGACGCGGGTTGCTGATATTTTGCGCAGATAATGGGGTTGTTGCTGAAGGTGTTACGCAAACAGGTCAAGAAGTAACAGCAATTGTAGCAGATAATTTCACGAAGAATGCCACTAGTGTTTGTCAGATGGCGCGTATTGCGAAAGCAGATGTGATACCTATCGATATCGGTATCGTGGTTGATGTTGAAAGCATCACAAAGGAAGAATTAAAGGTGGCATATGGAACGAGGAATATGACCAAGGAACCTGCTATGACAAGAGAAGAAGCAGTGAAGGCGATTCTTATTGGAATCAATGCGGTTAAAAGCTGTAAAGAAGCAGGTTACGAAATCCTCGCTACTGGAGAGATGGGGATTGGGAATACCACAACAAGTAGCGCAATTGCATCGGTATTGTTAGACACGCCTGTCGAACTAGTTACGGGAAAAGGTGCGGGACTTACTGGAGAGGGACTAGAGAGAAAGATTCAGGCAATTAAGAAGGCGATTACGCTTAATAAGCCTGATGCTACAGATCCCATTGATGTGCTTTCTAAAGTAGGAGGACTAGATATTGCGGGACTTGTTGGTGTATTCCTTGGAGGAGCGAGGTATCGCATTCCAATTGTTATAGATGGATTCATTTGCTCGGTAGCGGCTTTGATAGCAGCTAGAATTAACCCAGTTGTTAGAGGCTATATGATGCCGTCACATGTATCAAAAGAACCTGCAGGACAGATGCTTTTGAAGGAACTTGCGTTAGAACCTTATATAACCTGTGATATGTGTTTGGGAGAGGGAACTGGTGCAGTTGCTGTGTTGCCGTTACTTGACATGGGATTGGCAGTTTACCGTCAGATGAGCACCTTTGCAGATATTAATATTGATAATTATGAGGTATTTGATGAATGATGACAGTAGTGACAGGTGGAAGCGGTAGTGGGAAGTCAGAATATGCTGAGAATCGAACGTTACTGTATAGTAGAGAGCATTTGATTTATATAGCCACAATGGTTGCCTTTGATGAAGAGGCACATCGTAAGATTGCAAGACACCGTGAGATGAGAAAAGAGAAGAATTTCGATACGAAAGAATGTTATGTAGAACTGAAATCCTTAGAACTTAAGAGGGAGAATACGGTATTGCTTGATTGTATGTCTAATCTAGTTGCGAATGAGATGTATCAAGAGAACGGTGCACAGGAACATACTGTGAAACAAATCATAGAAGGTGTAAAGGTCCTCAAAGAGCAAGTGAAAAACCTTGTAATAGTAACCAATGAAGTATTTAGCGACGGGATTATTTACGATGAAGAAACAAAACGATATCTAAATTATCTTGGAGCAATTAATAGAGAGTTAGCAAAGATGGCGGACGAAGTAATAGAAGTAGTTTATTCGATACCAATCTATCATAAAAAAAAGGAGGACAATAGATGTTAGCGTCATGTATTATTGCATTTTCCATGTACTCTAAGGTACCAATGCCAAGAGTCGATTGGAGTGAAAAGAATATGAAATATGCATTTTGCTTCTTTCCTCTAGTAGGCGCAGTGCTAGGAGCAATTGTATATGGTATTGCTACCGTACTGTTTCGTATTCATGTTAGCAGTCTTTGTTTTGCCGCTATAATGACCGTTCTTCCAATCTTCTATACGGGAGGTATTCATGTGGATGGGCTTCTTGATACGTTAGATGCACTACATTCCTATGGAGATAGGGAAAAGAAGTTAGAGATACTTAAGGACCCACATACAGGTGCGTTTGCTATCATTGGAGCAGTTTGTTACTTCGTACTATCCCTTGGAGTATGGAGTGAGATTTCTATGAAAGGGCTTCCGCTTATAGCAGTTGGTTATGTATTAACAAGAGCATTCAGCGGGTTAAGTGTTGTTACCTTTCCGCTTGCTAAGAATACCGGTTTGGCAGCTACCTTTTCGGATATGTCTCAAAAAAGGTGTGTAAAAGTCACGATGCTTGTGTATAGTTTAGTGTGTTTCATAGCCTTGTTGTGGATAGACTTGTTCCTTGGAATTGGTGTGATGGTCGTGACACTATTTATGTTTGCTTATCATTACTATATATGCAAAAAACAGTTTGGTGGAATTACAGGGGATTTGGCAGGATATTTCCTTCAATTGAATGAGTTAGCGATTCTAATATGGATTGCTATCGGTTGTAGGACTTGAGGGGTAGTGTGAAAGATGAATCTTTCGCACGCAACTTTGTGCCTGCGGCTCAAAGTTTTCAGACTATAGAAAGGTATGGTTTTAATATGAAACTTATAATAGGCGGTGTAGCACAAGGGAAACTTGAAGTGGCAAAGCGATGTGTTAAGCGTACTAATAGTGAACTGGATACGCAAAATATAAGCAAAATGGTAGTGATTGTTGATGAGAATTATAACTCTATTGAGGAGTTGTATATGGCAACGATAATCAACCATTTTCATCTTATAGTCAAGAGATTATTACAGGAGAAACAAGAACCTGAATGGATACTAGAAGAAATAATCGCAACGAATCCTAATGTTTGTATCGTTAGCACGGAGATAGGATATGGAATTGTTCCTATGGATTCGTTTGAGAGAGAGTATAGGGAACGTACTGGACGTATCTGCTGTAAGATAGCGACGAAAGCAGATGAAGTATATCGTGTATTATGTGGAATAGAAGCCCGAATCAAGTAACTATAAGGAATTAGGGCAACGGTGTTGTTAATTTGTTCAAATCGACACCGTGACAAAGAGGAGGCTCGAGCGAATGAAAATATATATGATAAGACATTCCATTACACCAGGGAATAAGAGACGTGCTTATATTGGAGCTACCAATGAACCACTCTGTGAAGAGGGGATTGAATTGCTTAAGAACCGCACATATCCAGAAGTTGAGATGGTTATAACCAGTCCTATGAAACGATGTATGCAAACGGCTATGTGTATCTATCCGGATAAGAGCCCTTATGTAATTGATCAATTGCGAGAGTGTGATTTTGGAGCATTCGAAGGTATGACTTACGAAGAGCTCAAAGAAAATGTCGTCTATCAGGAATGGTTATCGAAAGAAGGCAAAATTCCATTCCCTCAAGGTGAAGATCAGATGGAATTTCGTAAAAGATGTGTACAAGGATTTGATGAAGCAGTGGATTATCTTCATAATACGAATATATCGAGTGCCGCAATGGTTGTACATGGGGGAACGATAATGGCCATTCTTGAGACATATGCTAGACCACAGGAAGACTTCTATCATTGGAAAGCCCAGAATGGAGAAGGTTACTTGGTTGAAATCGATGAGAATGCTTGGTTTTCTAAAGCTGTTAATAGATATGTAACAGTAAAGGGTAAATGTTAGATATAAAGGGAAAATGCGAAACTCATTGTAAAGGCATAAAATAGATAGTAAAGGCATTATAGATAGTAAAGGAAAAGAGTGAATGGAAAGTATGAGATTTGGTATCTATGCATGTATCATAGGATTTGTATTAGATTTGATAGTAGGTGATCCACATTGGCTCTATCATCCGGTTCGTTTAATCGGGAAATTAATTAGTAACACAGAAAAATTAGTGCGACGCTGTTTCGCAAAGACTAAAGCAGGAGAACAAATAGCTGGAATTGTATTAGCTATATTTGTTATGGTTATATCAACAGGAATTCCACTAGGGATATTAGTTATCTGTTATAAGACCAATGTCTATCTGGGAATAGCAATTGAAAGTATCTTCTGCTATCAATTATTGGCTACGAAGTCTCTAAAAGTTGAGAGCATGAAAGTGTATAGAGCATTAAAAGACAAGGATATGGAGAAAGCAAGATATGCAGTGTCTATGATTGTAGGAAGAGATACGAATAGCCTTGATGCAGTAGGGATTACAAAGGCGGCAGTGGAGACGGTAGCGGAGAATACTTCAGACGGAAGCATAGCACCTTTGATTGCTATTATTATAGGAGGCGCACCTCTTGGATTCTTATACAAATCTATTAATACCATGGATTCCATGATAGGATATAAGAATGATAAATATGTTAATCTAGGAAGATTTGCAGCAAAACTTGATGATGTGGTGAACTATAATCCTGCAAGGTTCTCAGCATTCATGATGATTCTAAGTGCGTATATGCTAGGGCTGGACGGTAAGAACGCGTATAGAATCTATAAGAGAGATCGTTACAAACATGCCAGTCCGAATTCTGCTCACACAGAATCCGTATGTGCGGGGGCATTACGTGTTAGGCTAGCAGGCGATGCATATTACTTTGGTAAACTCCATAAGAAAGAATATATAGGTGATGCACTCCGTGAAATCGAGACAGAAGATATCAAAAGGGCAAATCGTTTGCTATATATGTGCGCAATTTTATCGTTTGCTTTATTAATAGGGATTAGAATTGGAGTTTATCTATTTATAAAATAATTAAGCTTGTCTACATCTATTTTAATTGTATGATATACATAATTGAATAACAATATCGGCAAGCATAAACACGTAGGTATATCTATATGCACGATAAAGAGTTTGGAAATTGTCTAATATACAAGAAGGGAAGAAAACCTATGACAAATAAACATGGCGGAGACATCTACAAGTACCAGCCAAAATACGATTTTTCTGCGAACATTAATCCTTTGGGAGTCAATGAAGCAATAGTAACAGCAGCTAGAGAGAGTTTACAAGATATTGCGAATTATCCTGATATTCGTTGCGGCAGATTACGAAGTGCACTAGCTTTAAAACTCAATGTTCCTGAGGACTATCTCTACTTTGGAAATGGAGCTGCAGATGCATTGTTCACACTTGTATTAGCCGGTAGACCTAAGAAAGCGTTGCTTGTTAGCCCTACTTTTGCAGAATACGAACAGGCTCTACAAACGGTTGATTGTGATATTACCTATTATGAATTAGATTCTTCTAAGAACTTTTCTGTTACAGAGAATTATCTAACAGCTCTAACACCCGACCTTAATATGGTTATTCTATGTAACCCAAACAATCCAGTTGGCAATACCATTCCACATGAATTACTGCTTCGAATCCTTAAACGTTGCTATGAACTTAATATTACATTAGTCGTAGATGAATGCTTTAATGACTTCTTAGAGGATCCTAAATATCATGAGCTAACATTAGAGTTAGGTGATTATAACAATCTTGTAATTTTGCGTGCGTTCACTAAGATGTATGCAATGGCAGGATTACGGCTAGGCTTCCTAATGACGGCAAATAACGAATTGTTAGCCAAGATGAACAGTGTAAGTCAACCGTGGTCTGTATCTATACCTGCGCAAGCAGCAGGTGTGGTTGCACTAAACCAAGAAGAGTATGTAGCTAAGACAAGAGCTTATATTAAGAAAGAACAGGAATTTCTCTGTGAGGCACTGTCAGGATTGAGGATCCAGTACTTTGAACCAGAGGCAAATTATATCTTCTTCTATGATCAGATCGATTGGTATAAGGAATTATTAGAAGAAGGGATATTAATTCGTGATTGCAGTAATTATAGAGGTTTGACAAAGGGATACTACCGAATTGCAATACGCACAAGATTAGAAAATGAAGCCTTAATTAAGGCAATGAGAAAGATTAAAGATGAACACAAACAAGCAAGTACCGAAATGGAATTCGAAGGTTCACGGTAGATTAGGTAAGGGAAAAGATTAGGAGGAAGAGACAATGGCTAAATCAATTATGATTCAAGGAACAATGTCTAATGCGGGAAAGAGCATTATAGCGGGAGGGCTTTGCCGTGTGTTTGCACAAGACGGATATAAAGTAGCTCCATTCAAATCACAGAATATGGCACTAAATTCGTTCATAACCAAAGAAGGCCTTGAGATGGGAAGAGCACAAGTTATGCAAGCAGAAGCAGCTATGATTCAACCTTCTGTTCTTATGAATCCAATCTTATTAAAGCCTACGAATGATACAGGGTCACAGGTTATTGTAAATGGTGAAGTTGTGGGAGTGATGTCAGCAAGAGAATATTTTGCCTGTAAGAAGAATTTTGTTCCTGCTGTATTAGAGGCATATCATAAGTTAGAACAAGAGCATAATATTATTGTAATTGAAGGTGCGGGTAGTCCAGCAGAGATTAATCTCAAGAGCGAAGACATTGTGAATATGGGTATGGCCAAGATGGCGAAAGCACCCGTGTTACTAGTGGGTGATATTGATCGTGGTGGAGTATTTGCACAGTTATTAGGCACCATTCTCCTTCTTGAGGAAGATGAGCGTACGATGGTAAAAGGTCTGATTATTAACAAATTCCGTGGAGATAAGACAATTCTTGATCCGGGGCTTCGTATGATTGAAGAAAAGGTGGGTATTCCAGTGCAAGGGGTTGTGCCATATTGTCATCTTGATATTGATGATGAAGACAGCCTATCGGAACGATTTACGAAGAAGCATACAACAGGGCTTATTGATATTGCAGTAATACGTTTACCTAGAATCTCTAACTTTACCGATTTTAACCCATTTGAATATGTGGAAGAGGTATCTTTGCGTTATATCACGCAACCAAATGAATTGATGGACCCAGATATGATTATAATTCCAGGGACTAAGAATACAATTGAGGATCTGTTATGGCTTCGTGAATCAGGCTTAGAAGCAAAGATTTTGCAACATGCGGCCAGAGGAAAAGTAATCTTTGGTGTTTGTGGAGGATATCAAATGTTAGGAAACACAATTGCAGATCCTGACAATATGGAGACGGATAAGATAGAACTTAAGACAGTAAAAGGATTAGGTCTACTTCCGATTGATACCGTATTCCTATCTGAGAAGACAAGGACAAGGGTACATGGAACATTCACAAAGGTGGAAGGTACTTTAAGTAATCTATGTGGAGTTGACTTTGAAGGTTATGAGATTCATATGGGGGATACGAGTTGTAAGGGAAATCCATTGACAAACTTGACGGATATGACGAAGAGTGATAACGTGAAAGAAGACGGTAACAATGTTGGTAATGTTTATGGAACGTATGTACACGGAATCTTCGATATGTCTGGTGTGGTAAATGGAATCGTAGAAGCCCTGCTAGAGAAAAAAGGCTATGATGCAACCAATGTGCATGCTCTTAATATACAGGAATATAAAGAAACGCAATATAACTTACTTGCAGATGCGATTCGTAAGAACCTAGATATGGAGGCAATCTATCGAATCCTAGAAGAAGGCGTGTAAGTCAATAGTAAGGAGGAATACCTTTGAAGATAGAATTAGAACAAGTATTACCAACAGAGATTGAGAAACGTAGTTTTGAAATTATTACAGAAGAACTACAAGGAAGAGCATTTCTAGCTGAGCAGGAGATGATTATTAAGAGGGTAATTCATACAACTGCCGATTTTGATTATGCAGATAATCTGAAGTTTTCTGAAGGTGCAGTTGATAAGGCGATTGAGGCAATTAAGGCAGGAGCTTGTATAGTGACAGATACACAGATGGCCAAAGCTGGAATTAACAAGAAGTCACTTGCAAAGCATGGTGGCGAAGTATATTGTTTCATGTCTGATGAGGACGTGGCATTAGAGGCGAAGGAATTAGGAACAACAAGGGCAACCGCAAGCATGAATAAGGCTGCTAGATTGAATAAGGATGTAATCTTTGCAATTGGGAATGCTCCTACAGCGTTAGTGCATCTATATGAACTAATTAATGAGCACAAGATTACACCAAAACTGATTATCGGTGTTCCGGTAGGGTTTGTTAATGTAGTTCCATCTAAGGAATTAATTATGAAGACGGACATCCCTTATATAGTAGCAAAAGGAAGAAAAGGTGGCAGCAATGTAGCTGCGGCAATTTGTAATGCACTATTATATATGATAAATAACGAACGATAGGAGGAGTCAGCATGGACATCCAAATGGTAGGAATCGACCATAGCAAGGCTTCCATAGAATATAGAGAAGATTTTAGCTTTACTCGTCACGAAGCAGCACTTGCAATGAATCAGATTATGGAGTGGTACCAAGAAGAGCTTACTGGCTGTGTGTTATTATCCACATGCAATCGGACAGAATTATATCTCAGTTGTGAAGAAGAAAGCGTGGATCCTTTTGAGATCCTTTGTCGTGTTAAGGAAATCGATGTGGGGGCATATCAAAGTTTCAATACTCAAAGAAAAGGTAGCGATGTAGTAGAGCATTTATTTTCTTTGGCGTGTGGATTGAAGTCAAAAGTATTCGGTGAAGATCAGATTATTACGCAAGTAAAAGATGCATTGACGAGTGCTAGAGAAGCAGAGACGACGGATATTGTGCTTGAGAAACTATTTCAGACAGCAATAACAGCCGCGAAGAAGGTAAAAACAAGCGTACATCTAACAGCGGTGAATGCCTCTGTGGTAGAGAATATGATAACTGTACTAACAAGAGAGTTTAGCACAGTAGAAGATATCCCTTGTCTAGTGATTGGTAATGGAGAAATCGGTAGATTGGCCGCTACCCGTTTAGTAGAGATTGGAGCAAAGGTTACTATGACCCTACGTCAATATAAGAGTAGAGAAGTGGATATACCCCTAGGGGTTCATTGTATTGATTATCAAGAACGTTATAAAATCCTTACTGATATGGCGGTTGTAGTAAGTGCCACAACAAGCCCACATCATACGATACGATACGAGGATACATGCGATATCTTAGATGATGGTAAGAAGAGAATCTTGGTAGATATGGCTGTTCCACGCGATATCTCATTACGTTTATCAGAGTTAGATAATATTCAGTTATATAATATTGATAGTTTAGGTGGGGTAGCTACAGATACAATTAATAACCATTCCGTTGCTGTTGCTATGGAAATCTTAGAGGAATATCAAGAAGAGTTTAATACCTGGTATCTATTCAGAGAATACATTCCGTTAATCCAAAGTGTAGGTAGGACATCCGCAGTAAGTGTATTAAATCGTATAGATAAACAGATGAAGAAAATTATAAAGGATACAGAATCTGTTAAGGAGATTAGAAAGCTAGTGAAAGCTGCGTCGAATCGGGTGGTGACGAATCTGTTATATGGTTTGAAAGAGAGTCTTGATAAGGAACAGTGGAGTAGTTGTCTTGAAGCAATTGAAAATGCATCTAGTAAGAATGGGAATGAGGAAGTGTAAGTATGGAGAAGGCATATTTTCCAATATTCATTAACTTGATAAATAAGCGAGTTGTTGTAGTTGGTGGAGGTGTGATTGCAACAAGAAGAGTACAGACATTATGTTCTTTTGGGTGTAATATAGAAGTAATCGCACCAGAAATCTCAGCGGCACTTAAGAATCTATTGAAAGAGGAGAAGATTGTCTGGCACGCCCGTCCATATCGAGAAGAAGATGTTGTCGGGGCATCGATTGTGGTAACTGCAACGAATCGAAGGAGTATTAATCGTAAGGTTGGGCAGGAATGTGTGAGATTATCAATTCCAGTTAGTGTAGCAGATAGTAAGGAGGAATCTACATTCTATTTTCCTGGTATTGCGAAAGAGGAATCTGTTGTTGTGGGAGTGAGCGCAAGTGGAACCAATCATCATACTGCCAAAAAAGTTACAGACGGAATAAAGAGTGTATTAAAATCCATGGTACAGGATTAATGATGTTCTATCGCTAACTTACCGAGTGAAGTCAAATACTTTATTATGAAAACGCACCCTTGCCAGTAAATTGGCGCAGATAGTCCCCCTATCAAACTTTTTTTGTTCTTTTTATGGTTTTAAACTGGTAATGCGGCAGGTTCTTGCCA